>Ga0078972_1000308_pt1 | contig 203641 bp, 178 predicted proteins | sample YelNatPaOPGAMG01_FD_67568 | JGI IMG/M metagenome (GOLD analysis project Ga0078972, IMG submission 67568) | Hot spring thermophilic microbial communities from Obsidian Pool, Yellowstone National Park, USA - OP-RAMG-01 (SPADES assembly) (version 2) | ecosystem: Environmental > Aquatic > Thermal...
GTCCTCCGGGAGCGCTACGGGGTTCAGGAACTGGCCCTCTTCGGCTCCTACGCCCGGGGGGAGCAGGCCCCGCTGAGCGATGTGGACATCCTGGTCCAGGTCCGGCGGCCCATCGGGCTCAAGTTCTTTGAACTCTGGAACTACCTGGAGGAAATCCTGGGCCTGAAGGTGGACCTCTTGACCCCGGAGGCCCTCCAGCAGAAGCCTGCTCTGTGGGAGAGCGTTCAGGAGGACCTTGTCTATGTCTAAGCGGGATTGGACTCTCTTCCTGCAAGATATGCTGGAGAGTATCGGGAACATCGCGCAATACACGAGGGGGATGAGTTTTCAGGACTTTCTGAAGGACCCCCGGACCCGGGATGCGGTGGTGAGGAATCTGGAAGTCCTGGGAGAAGCGGCCAGGCGCATTCCCCCCGACATCCAGGAGCGCTACGCGGAGATCCCGTGGGCTCAAATTGTGGGCTTGAGGAACCGGCTCATCCACGGCTACTTCCTCCTGGACTACGGGATCGTCTGGGAGATCGTCCAGAACGAACCACCCCCGTTGCGCCAGAGACTGGAGCAGATCGCGCGGGAGGTATCCCGATGAACGTCCTCCATCTGCCTCGGGTCCAGCAGGGCTCCGCCACCGAACTCCCCTACCCCGACGACTTCTTCGACGCCGTCCTCACCGACCCGCCCTACTACGACAACGTGCCCTACGCCGACCTCTCCGACTTTTTCTACTGCCTATTGCCCGGAACTTGGGTTCTCACAGAGAGCGGTTATAAGCCCATTGAAGAGATCTGTGTTGGGGAACGCGTTCTCTCCCATAAAGGGCGTTGGACACCCGTTCAACGCATCTTTCGGCGGTCCTACCGAGGAAAAATCTTTGTCATTCAGGTATCTTAATGCAATCAGCCGCTAAAGATTACGCTAGGCCATAAAGTTCTGGTCCGCAGGCGCGGGGAAACTGAACCGATTTGGATACCTTCGGAGGAACTCCGCGAAGGAGGCTTTATGTTTTTTACCTACGCCACGCTCAGCCAGCGCTTATGCTACGGAGTTGAAGCTGAGTGAACTCTTACCAGGTTATCCTTGCGATGGAAAATGGTTGTATTATGGTCGTGTATCCGGGGAAACCTTAAGAATCCACCAGGCCCTTGTGGAACTTGAAAGCGTCGGGCGGGGGACATTGCGCCAGTTGGCCACGAATCTCCAGGTTCATTGTGGTAAAGTTCGCCGCCTTCGTTCCACAGGTGCTCCCACTCGTCTACGTGTTCCCAATTGCATAAAGATCGATCAGGACTTGACCACACTCGTAGGGTATTACCTTGCCGAAGGGTCCGTAACGTTACGGCCCAATGGCCGTCACGTTATTCAATTTGCTTTTCGTGATGACGAGCAAGCGCTTGTCGAAGAAGTTGAACAGTTGATGGTTCAAGTGTTCGGCCTCAGGGGGAAAAGGACTTGTCAAGGAGCAGAAAGAGCGATCAAAGTTGAGTTCTATTGTAAACCGATCGCGGAGTTCCTCGCCCAAACTTTTGGAAGGGATTCCGGGACAAAATCTCTCCCCGCTTGGTTTTGGGACCTTCCTGATGACTTACTTGGCAGGCTTGTACGGGGATATTGGAATGGCGATGGAAGCAAAGGCAATGAATTCTACCAGCTTACGACTGTATCAGCAGCATTGGCGGGACAGATACGAACTATCTTGCAGCGCTTAGATATCGCTGCCCATGTACATCATGACCCCAAGGTGCGAGCAACCACATGGAAAGGGAAGTTGATTCGCAGCCGTCCGCGCTTCCTCCTCAAAGTATGGGGCAAGTACCGAGCGCGTCTTGCTGAGATGCTTAGAATTCCAGCCTCGGTGAAGCCTGGTGGACAATACCTGAGTAGGATGGAACAAGAGGGTCTTTGGATACCAATACGGCGGATTTTAACCCAGGACTACGAGGGCCTCGTCTATAACCTAGAAACCGACGATCATTCCTACACCACGGCGCAAGGATGCGTACACAATTGCTGGCTCAAGCGGACGGTGGGCGACCTCTACCCCGACCTCTTCGCCACTCCGCTCACGCCCAGGGCCCAGGAGATGGTGGCCGACGCCAGTAAAGCCGGCGGGATGGAGGAAGCCCGGCGCCGCTTTGAGGAGATGCTGACCCAATCCTTCCGGGAAATCGGCCGTGTGCTCCGGCCCGACGGCATCGCTGTCATCGTCTTTGCCCACAAGACCACCGCCGCCTGGGAGACGGTCATCCGGGCGCTGGTCGCGGCCGGGCTCTGCCCCACCGCCTCCTGGCCCATCCACACCGAGATGCAGGCCCGGCTGCGCGCGCAGGAGTCTGCCGCACTGGCCTCGTCCATCTATATGGTCTGCCGGAAGCGGCCCGCCCGGCCCGACGGCCGGCCCTCCGTGGGCGAGTATGCCGTCGTCCAGCGGGAGATCGAGGCCCGGGTGCGGGAGAAACTGGCCCGCTTCTGGGAGGAAGGCATCCGTGGGGCGGATTTTTTCATGAGCGCCATCGGCCCGGCGGTGGAGGCCTTTGGCCGCTACGACTGGGTGGAGAAACTCTCCGGCGAGGAGGTGACCGTCCCCGAACTGATGGAGCACGTGCGGCGGGTGGTGGGGGAGTACGCACTGGAGCGGATTCTGCGGGAGGGCGCGACGATGGGCGGGGTGGACCCCCTCACCCGCTTCTATCTCCTCTGGCGCTGGACCTACAACCATGCCCGCGTTCCCTTTGACGATGCGCGCAAACTGGCGGCCATCGTAGGGGTGGAGTTGACGGAGCACTGGGGGCCGGGCGGGCTGGTGGAGAAGCAGAAGGAGTACGTCCACGTCCGCACGCCCCACGGACGGACCCGGGACCCGCGCTTCGCTTCCCGGACGGAGTTTCGGACGATGGTGGATGCGCTGCACCGGGCGGCGGCGCTCTGGGCGGATGACCGCATCGCCGAGAAAGAGCGCATCGCCAAGTTGGAGGAGCACCTGGCGGCCACTTATGGCGAGAACGAGGCCTTCTGGCAGGTGGTGCAGGCGATCAGCGACGTCCTGCCCAAGGGGGATGAGGAGCGGCGGATGCTGGAGGGCCTCCTCCTGTATACCCGCCGCCACCATACCCGTGGCCCCTCGCAGTTTCGGATGTTCAGGTAACCATCACCTCCGGGTGAAGGAGGTAACCGATGAGAGACTGGCGATCCCGGCTTGACCAGGCTCAGCATCTTCTAGACCAGGGGTATGCGGCCCAGGCCGTCGTCATCGGCGGGCAGGTCCTGGAGGCTCTCTTTCGCTGGCTAAGAGGTCGTGCCCCGTCTGGCCCCTCAGGAGCAAGAGAGGGTCGCGCGGGCCCTGGCGGAGTTCGGCAAACCGGTGGACGAACTGACCCTGGGCCAAATGGTCGGCCTCTACCGCAAGACGGACCTCCTGGAGACCGCCGGGTGGAAACTGGGGCGGGACCTCTCCATCCTGCGCCAGGCGGGAGATTGGATTGACCTGCGCAACCGGGCCGCGCATCCCGGCGGCCCGCCCATCTCTCCGGTGGAGGCGTAGGCCTTCCCGAGCGCTGTCGCCCTCTACCTGCAGCAGGCCGGCCTGACCGAACCCTCGCCCACAGCCGCCGGTCTCCTCCGCCCCTGGCACCAGATCGTCGTTCCCCACCGGGATATCCGCGAGGACCGCCTGGACGAATCCATCTTTGCCGCCGACCTCTCGGATGTGGTCTCTGGGCGGGGGCCGCTGGAGTACCGGGACGCGGCCACCTTCTTCCGCCGCACCTACCCCACCCAGGGGCTGGTCAACCTGATGGCCGCCGTGCTCTCCCGACTGGCGGGCCAGGGGAGGGGAGAGGCCGTCATCCAGATTCAGACCCCCTTCGGCGGCGGCAAAACCCACGCCCTCATCGCCCTCTACCACCTCTTCGCCGCGTGGGACCCCTGGTCGGACGCCCCGCCGGACGTCGTCAGCTGGGCGCTGGAGGCGGCTGGGGTGGACGGGGTGCCTTCGGCCCGCGTCGTCTCCTTCGTGGGCACGGCCTCCGACCCGCTGGCGGGCCGGACCCCCTGGGGCGTCCTGGCGGAGGCACTCGGGAACTACTCCCTTCTGGAGCCCCACGACCAGGCCCGCCGCGCGCCGGGCAAGGACCTCCTCCACCGCCTCATCGGCGACGAGCCCACCCTCATCCTGATGGACGAACTGGCCGAATACGTCGTCAAGGCAAAAGATTACGGGGAGCAGGTGCTGGCCTTCCTCCAGGAACTGACCGAGGTGGTCAAAGTCTCTCCCCGCTGTGCCCTGGTGGTCACCCTTCCCTCCAGCGCCCCCTACGGCGAGGAGGGGGAGCGGGCCCTCCAGCAACTACAGCGGATTTTCGGCCGGGTGGAGGCTATCTACACCCCGGTAGAGGGAGAGGAGGTGTACGAAGTCGTCCGCCGCCTGTTTGGGACGCCCCCCGACCCGCTCCAGGCCCGGCGCACCGCCGAATCGTACTGGCAGTTGTACCAGCGCCTGGGGGACGACGTGCCGCGCGGGGCGCGCGAGCGCGCCTACCGGGAGCGCCTTCAGAGAGCGTACCCCTTCCACCCTGAACTGATAGACGTCCTCTTTGAGCGGTGGAGCACCTTCCCCACCTTCCAGCGCACGCGGGGGGTGCTGCGCTTCCTGGCCGAAGTGGTGGCCGACCTCTACCGGAGGGAACACCCGGCGCCTCTCATCCAGCCCGCCCACCTGGACCTGACGAATGCGGCTATCCGGCGGGAACTGGTGAAACACATCGGCAACGAGTACGAGGGGGTCATCGCCGCCGACATCGCCGACTCCAACGCCCGCGCGCCCAAGATCGACCAGGAGATGGGGGACGAGTACGCCCGCTTCCGGGTGGCGGCCGGCCTGGCGACGGCCATCTTCTTCTACAGTTTCAGCGGCGGCGAACGGAGGGGCGTCCCGGCCGGGCGGCTGCGTCTGGCTGTCCTGCGGGAGGAGATTCCCCCGGCCGTCTTCGGCGACGCGCTGAAGCGGCTGGAGGCCGAACTCTGGTACCTCCACGTGGAGGGCGGCCTCTACGCCTTCACCAACCAGTACAACCTGAACCGCGTTCTCCTGGAGAAAGAGGAGGCGGTGCAGGAAGACGAACTTCTGAAGGCAATCCGCGATGAGTTGGAGAAACTGGCCGGTCGGGAGATGGACGCCGTCCTCTGGCCCCAGACCTCCCAGGATGTGCCGGACACGCGGCGGCTGAAACTGGCCATCCTGGGCGGGAAGTACACCCGTACTGGCACCGCGCCCGTTCCCTTTGTGGAGGACGTATTTGACCACTATGGGACCCCCTTCCGCACCTACAAGAACACCCTGCTCGTCCTGGCGCCCGACGCCGGGGAATGGCCCGGGCTTCAGTGCCTGGTCCGCCATTTCCTGGCGCTGCGGGCCATTGAGGAGGATAGAGCCCTGCGGCAGGGGCTTTCGGAGGAGAACCGGCGGGCGCTCCAGAGCAAACGGAAGGAAGCGGAGAAAGAGATCCTCTTCCGCCTGCTCTGCGTCTACCGGCATCTGGCGAAGATGGGGGCGGATGGGGTGGAGTGGCTGGACCTGGGCATTCCCACCGTGGGGGAGAAGGATTCCCTGACCCGGCGGGTGAAGGAGGCCCTCCGGGCCCGGGACCTGCTGGCAGGGAAGATCGCCCCGTCCCGCCTGCTCCACAAGGCGCTGCGGGAGGACGAAGCCGAAAAGCCCATCCGGGACGTGGTGGAGGCCTTCCTGCGCTATCCCCAGTTGCCGATGCTGGAGGGCGAGGAAGTGGCGTGGGCAGCCATCCAGCGGGGCGTCCAAGAGGGGGTTTTCGGCGTACGGGTCGGTGAGCACGTCTATTTCCGGAAGCCGATCCCAGGCACGGTGCCGCTGGATGAGGGAGTGCTTGTGCGGGAAGTAGAGCCGACGTCGCCTCCACCTCCACCACCTCCACCTCCTCCAGGGGGAATAAAATCCTACAAGCTGCGGGCTCGCCTTGCCTGGGATAAACTCTCCGACTTTCCGGGGCGTGGTGATGCCCCTGAGGGAGCACGCCGACCTGGAGATCGAGCTCTTCCTGCAGGCCCAAGCCCGGGCCGGTGGCATCCCCAAGGCCACCCTGGAGCAGAAGGTGAGGGAGACCCTCCAGCAGATCCGCGCCCGGGTGCTGGAGGAAACGTGGGAAGAAATAGATCCTGGGGCAGAATGAGCGCCTGCGACCGGCTTGCCTCCCATGACAACGGCGGCACCCGTTGGGGTGCCGCCGGCGTGAATGCCTAAGGTTTCTTCTCAGGCCTTTTTCTCGCCGATGATCGCATCAACCGGGCAGACCTCGGCACAGGAGTGGCAATCGGTGCAGCAGGCCTCGTCGATCACATAGATCGGATCACCTTCGCTGATGCAACCGTCCGGGCACTCGGCCGCGCAAGCCCCGCAGGCGATGCATTCCTCGGTAATTCGGTGCGGCATCGAACGACCTCCTCAGGCTTGATCGACGACTCTTCTCCCCAGAGGTACCCGCAGATACCCCCGAGTCGGGGCGGACAGATTTGAACTGTCGACCTCGCGGTCCCGAACCGCGCGCGCTGAACCAGACTGCGCCACGCCCCGCGCGCGCCATGATACCACAACTCCGCGCCCCTGGCAAATGCTAGCGGCCCTCGACCAGCCGGCCGGCCAGCGCCAGCCCAAAGAGTACCGTCATCACGCTCGCCGAGACCATGCACCAGGTGCAGATGGCCCGGATGCGGAAGAGCTCCAGGTAGGTGAGAAAGAGGCTCGCGAGGAAGCCCAGCCCGGTCAACGCCAGGAGCACGTTGCTCACACGCACCCTGGCCAGCCAGCGACGCAGGGGGCCCGCCGCCGCCTGCCTCTTCTTCCCGCCGGCCAGGGCCGCCATCTCCCGACGCGTCATCCACCCCAGATCGATCACCAGGATCGCCAGGTAGCCCAGGATGCCGTAGACGGCAACCGGGAGGCCGAACATGGTGACGTACTGGCTCCGGTTCACCGTCTCGCACCCCTGGTTGGGACAAACGATCTCGCCCGAAAAGCTCGGCGCAAAGAGGTAGCCGATCTCAAAGATCGCCAGATAGACCGCCACGAGCAGGCCCACCAAAGCCAGCACGCCGATCGCCATGCGCAGTTTCAGGTTCAGCGAAGTGGTCATCGCGCCAGGGCCTCCTCGATCTTCTGACGGAACACGTCCAGGGGCAGCGCGCCTTGGAGCAGTTCGCCATCGATCAGAAACGTCGGCGTCCCCTGGATGCCCAGCGCGTTCGCCTGCGCCTGGAGCTTCTCCACCCAGGAGCGGTAACGTCCTTCCCGCAGGCACGCCCTCAGCGCTTCCCCGTCCACCCCGGCCGCCGGGGCCGCCTCCTGCACCAGGAAGCGGATCGTGTCTTCCGGCATGGCCAGTTTGTCGCCATGCTCAAAGAGCCAGTCGTGGATCTCCCAGAAGCGCCCCTGCTCCCCCGCGCAGTAGAGCGCTTCGGCCGCCAGCCGCGTCGCCTCGTCGTAGAACGCGGCGCGGAAGACGTAACGCACCTTCCCGGTTTCCACGTACTCTTTTTCGATCTGGGGATACGTCTCCCGGACGTACTGCTGGCAGTAGCCTCAGGTGAAGGAACCCCACTCGATGACCGTCACCGGCGCATCCGGCCGGCCCTTCACGCCATCCAGCGGGCGCACCTCCCGGAAATCCCCCGGCCGCGTCCCGCGCACGATCAGGACGACGCCGATCAACGCGATCCCGGCCAAAAGCCCGTAGTACCACCCGGGTACCCTGAGCACCCGCGCCCGCCGGCGAGAACGAGGGGAAAGGTTTCGCTTCACACGGCCCTCCTGCACGGAACTCGAAGCAGACGTATTCTACCCGAGCCGATGCCAACCGTCAAGCAAAGGCCTCCCCCGCGGACCTACAGGATCGTGGGCGCCCGGTACTCGCCAAAGACGCGCCGCAGCACGCCGAACACTTCGCCCAGCGTGGCATACCGCCGCAGCGCCTCCTTCATCGGGTACAGCAGGTTGTCCGTTCCCCGCGCCGCTGCCTCCAGTTCGGCCAGCGCCCGCCGCACCGCTCCCCCATCCCGCCGCGCCCGCAGCCGCCGCAGGCGCTCGATCTGCTCCGCCTGAACTGCCTCGTCCACGCGTAGGATCGCCGGCCGAAGGAGTTCCTCCTCCATCTGGAAGCGGTTGACCCCCACGACCGTCTTGGCTCCGCTCTCGATCGCCTGCTGATAGGCATAGGCGCTGTCCGCGATCGCGCGCTGCATGAACCCCTGCTCGATGGCCGCCACGGCGCCCCCCCGCCGGTCGATCTCGGCGATCAGCGCCGCCGCGCGCTCCTCGATCTCATCGGTCCACGCCTCGATCAGGTAGGAGCCACCGAGCGGGTCGGCGCTGTCGGCCACCCCCGATTCGTAAGCCAGGATCTGCTGGGTGCGCAGGGCCACGGTCGCAGCAACCTCGGTTGGGAGCGCCAGCGCCTCGTCGAAGGAGTTCGTGTGCAACGATTGCGTGCCCCCCAAGACGGCCGCCAGCGCCTGCACCGTCACCCGGACGATGTTGTTCAGCGGCTGCTGGGAAGTCAACGTGCAGCCGGCTGTCTGGGTGTGAAAGCGCAGCATCATCGAGCGGGGATCGCGCGCCCCGAAGCGCTCGCGCATGATGCGCGCCCACAACCGGCGCGCCGCCCGGAACTTGGCCACCTCCTCCAACAGGTGGTTGTGCGCGTTGAAGAAAAAGGAAAGGCGCGGCGCAAACTCGTCTACCTCCAACCCGGCTTCCCGGGCCGCTTCGACGTACGCAATCCCGTTGGCCAGCGTGAAGGCGATCTCCTGAACCGCCGTGGCCCCGGCTTCCCGGATGTGGTAGCCCGAGATCGAGATCGTGTTCCAGCGCGGGATGTGGGCCCGGCAATAGCGAAAGATGTCCACCACCAGCCGCATGGAAGGCTGGGGCGGAAAGATATAGGTGCCGCGAGCGACGTACTCCTTGAGGATGTCGTTCTGGATCGTCCCCTGGAGCGCCTCCGCCGGCACCCCCTGCTTTTCGGCGACCAGTTCGTAGAGCAGCAGCAAGGCAGCGGCCGGGGCGTTGATGGTCATCGAGGTGCTCACCCGGTCGAGGGGGATCCCTTCGAAGAGCACCTCCATATCCTCCAGGCTCGAGATGGCTACCCCCACCCGCCCGACTTCGCCCAGGGCACGCGGGTCATCGCTGTCCAGCCCGAGCTGCGTGGGCAGGTCGAAGGCAGTGGAGAGGCCGGTCTGCCCCTGGGCCAATAGGTAGCGGAAGCGGGCGTTCGTCTCCCGGGCGGTGCCGAAACCGGCATATTGGCGCATCGTCCAGATCTTCCCCCGGTACATCGTGGGATAGATCCCACGGGTAAAAGGGTACTCGCCCGGATCCGGAGGATCGCCCTTCACATCCCCTTTGCGGTAGACGGGTTTGATCTCGATTCCCGAATCCGTCTGCAGCACGCGTTCTTCCGCCATAGCCGCCTCCTTGGGGGAGGCTCCCCGCTTAGACCCGCTTCGCTTTGCCCGCCCGGGATCCCCGGCGAAAGCGATCGGCCAGCAGGAAAAGCCGGGATACGCCAAGCGTGAGCCACGGGAAGATCAACGCGGACGCCAGCCCCACGCCGGTCAGCGCCAGCAGGTCCAGGTAGTACTTGAACCCCCACCCCAGATGGGGCAGCCGCCAGCTCACCGTCGGGCCGTAGAGCCACAGATACAGGCCGATCTGCAGCAGGAAAAGCCATACGATCGCCAGCGCGCTCAGGTTCGCGCCCCACACGACTTCTTCCCAGGGCTGTCTCCGCCACAGTACTCCGGCGACCACTGCCACCACCGCCATCACGATCGCCCCGTCCAGGGTGCGCGCGAGGAAGAACACCTCCGTGTCCATATTGCCGATGGCCGAGAAGGAAAACGAGTGGCCCCGGATCCCCCAATACAGGAGCTCGTGGAGGAGGACGAAGAGGCCCGCCAGGAGGAAGGGGCGCCCCAGCGCCCGGCGCGGCCGGTAGAAGGCAATCCAGAGCGCTCCGGCAAGCGGCGGCACCACCAGGTACGGCAGGCGGAGCACGCGCTCCCGCCAGAGGCGGTTTGCCACCGCCCGGCCCACGGCGCTCTCCAGCCGGCCCAGGAAGGCCTCCACCAGGCCGAGAGCCTGCCCATACTCTCCTGCCTCAAACGCGGCACGGGCCTCCTCCAGCCCGTCCACTTCCGGTGCGACCCCCAGAGCGCGCAGATAGGCCTGGTAGAGCGTTTCCTGCTGTTCCCCCAGCGCCAGCGCTGCCCCGGCCCGTTGCCTGGGAGTCATCGCCAGCACGTCCAGGCGCGTATGTCCCTGGCTGTGCACGGGGATCGGCAGGCCCAGCAGCGCGGCAACCGTGGGCACCAGGTCCGCCTGTCCCCCATCGGGGTAAACGCCGGGCGTGATCCCACAGCCGGCCATCACCAGCGGAATCCGCCGGGCAGCCGGTTCGCCTCCTCCGTGGCCACCCCCACGCGTCCGCCCGGCGCGCGCGATCATCCCATGGTCGGCGGTCACGATCAGCGTGTCGCGGTTCCAGTCCAGCACGCGCGCGATCGCCTCGATCTGCGCGTCCACGTTCTGCGCGGCCTGCAGGTACTCCGGGCTGGTGCCGCCGTGCTCTTCGCCCGCCTTGTCCGTCTCGCCGAAGTAGATGTAGACCAGCGTCGTGTCCTTTTCTTCCCGCAGCACCCGCACCGCTTCTTGCCCCATCGCTTCCGTCGTCCAGTGGTTCTCCGGCGGTTCCTCGGTGAGCGAAAGGAGCTTTCCCGCATAGTCGACGTCGATCCAGGGGCCGTAGAGCATATGCCAGCTCGGCTCGGAAACGAGCGCCGTGCGCTTTCCCGCCTCCCGCGCCCGGGCAAACAGGCTATCCACCTGCACCGTGCCCTCGTACCAGTTCGTCGTCACCCCGCTCAGGTCGGGGTACGCTCCGGTGCCCAGGACGGTATACCCGGGCAGGGAGAGCGAGGGCACCTGCGTCCAGGAGGGTACATCCGCCCCGGATGCCCTCAGCCGCTCCAGCGCGGGCATCCGGTGAGAGGTATCCTCGCGCAATCCGTCCACGACCACCACCACGACCCGATCGCACAGCGCAGGGCCTGCGCCGCCAGGCGGGAGCGGCCCCAGCGGCAGCCCGGTATAGTGCAGGAACTGGTCGAAGGCCAGCATGCCCAGCATCTGGGCCCCATACCCGATGGTCCCCAAGAGGAGCGGGATGAGCAGGATCCGCGCCAGGCGCACCCACAGTCGTCGAGCCACCGAAGCCTCCTTGTCGCGCTAGCTTTGACGACGCCTCAGGAAAAGCACCCCCGCCGCCAGGGCCAGCACGGAGACGACTACCCCCGTGACCTGCCAGGGGCCGAAATGGGGGTCGCGCCCCAAGCCGAGTACATCGGCCAGCGCCGAGAGGAGCAACAGGATCCCTCCTCCGATCACCAACACCCAACCGCCGATCTGCCTCGTGCTCATGCGATCCTCCTTTTTCTTTTTGCCGCGCCTCAATGCCCCGGAAGCGGTCCCCCAAGCCCCGGGACGTAGGGCCGGCCGGCCTTCTTGCCGATCGGGCAGGATGTGATGCAACGGATGCACTGCAGACGGGTCGCCGGGGAGGGGTGTTTCTCTTCCGCCTCCTGCCGCCGGGCCATCTCCGGGGTGGGGTCGAACTCCGCCCGACACCGGGAGCGGTCGAACCCCCACGGCCCCAGGGCGGCGTCCGGGCACGCCCCCCAGCAGATCGTACAGCTGCTGCAGTAATAGTCGGTGAGCGGACCATCCGGCTCAAGCGAAAGGGCGGTGTATACCGCCCCGAAGCGGATGCGCGGGCCGTACTCCCGGGTGATCACCAGGTTGTTTTGCCCAAGCACCCCCAGCCCGGCCTGGATCGCCGCCTGTTTCAGGTCCATCAGCGCCAGGCTATCCTCGAAGGTCAGCGGCTCGGCGCGAAATCCGGCCCCCACCAGCCGGAGCGCCAGCCGGCCGGCAAGCGCCACCAGGCGTTCGTAGATCGGCTTGCTCCAGAAGCGCCGGCCGCCGTACTCGATGCGCATCTCATAGTCCCACGCCTCGTCCAGCGTGGCCTGGCCGAGCACAACCACGGACCGCGTCCACGACGGCAGGTGAAAGCCCTCGGGCGTCGTGATCCCGACCTTGTCGCAACCCAGTTCCCGGGCCCAGGCCTTGACCGTCGATGCATCCGGCAGATCCGACGCCATCCTCGTCCTCAGCCTTCACGGTCGCCGCAAGACCAAGGGTAGGTAGGCCGTCCAAACCCTCGGCCACACAAGGAGGTGCCCGACCGCGGCCTGCTCGCCGCAGGCGTTACGGGCCCGTAGGGTCACCGTTATTTCCCCGGGAAGGGCATAGGCGTGCACAACCGTCGCCCCTTCCGCCCCCGTGCCGTCGCCCAGATCCCAGCTGAAGGTGATCGGGAGGGTGCCGGTCGCGGACGCGGTAAAGGTCACCGGCTCGCCGACCAGCGGCGCCATCGGCTCCCAGAGGAAGGTGGTCCCGCTCACCGGCTGGCAGGCCGCCACGACCGTGAGCGTCACCGGGAGCACGATGCTCGGGCTCACGGGGTCGCTGCTTTCCACCTCCAGCCATCCCTGGTATCGCCCGGGCTCAAGGCCGGCGGCATCGAAGACGATGGCCACGCCCAGGCGCTCTCCAGGGGAAAGCGTCCCGGCGGAGGGCGTTTCCACAAGCCAGGGAAGAGGATCCGGGGGCTGGCTCAGCGTGCGCGAGACCGCAGCGAAGGCATCGATCCGCCCCCAGCCGTAGACGTTGTTCGCGCAGGGGGAGCCGCCACACTGAAGGTCCGTCCGGCAGAAGGCCGTCGTTGTGATCGCCTCGATCACCTCTTCGGGCGCAAGCCCCGGAGCCGCGGAAAGGACCAGCGCCGCCGTCCCGGCCAGGTGCGCGGCCGGCCAGGAGGTGCCACTCATGGTGGTGTAGCCGCCGTTGTGATAACTGGAGCGGATGTTCACCCCGGGCGCCGCGACCTCCGGCTTCAGTTCCCCGTAACAGGAGGGGCCCCGGGCGCTGAAAGGCGCGATAGCGTCGTTGCTATCGGTCGCCCCGGCGCAGAACGACTCGCGCAGGTCGGCCGGCGAGGCCACCGTGCCGCAGCCGGGACCGGCCCCACCGATGGCAAAGACGGGCAGGATCCCGGCCGCCCGCCAGGCCTGGACGGCCTGCTGGAAGGTGGGGTCGCAACTCCCGCCGCCCCACATGTTGAAGACGACCTGGGGCCGCCGCTCGGGGAGCGGATTCCCCCCGCTCAGATCCGTCGGGGCGAGCATCCATTGCATGGCCGAAAGGAGGTCTTCCGTCGAGCAGCTATACGAACAGGCCTTGGCGGCGATCCAGCGCGCCCCGGGGGCAACGCCGATCTGGTTCGTTCCGCCGTCGTCGCCCACCGCGATTCCCATCCCGAAGGTGCTGTGGCCGACGTCGTCGTAGGGGGCGGGCTGGCCGTCCACGAAATCGAACCAGTTGTAGTTGTGGTCAAACTGGCCTCCCCCGAGGTTGCCCCGATAGGAGCGTACCAACGCGGCGTGGTCGTACATTACCCCCGTGCCGATGTTCCCCACGGTCGCTCCGGTGCCGGTGATCCCCAGGGTGGCCCAGACCTCGTCCGCGCGGATGCGGGCGATGTTCCACTCCACCGTCGTCGGCCCAGACGGCGTTCCCTCCACCGACGGGTCAAGCGAAACGACACGGTTCGGCAAGATGGAGCCGACCTCCGGGCGGGCGACGAGGGCGTCCAGCAGCCCGGCATCCACCGTCGCCGCGATCGCGCCGGCGATCGGGAGCCAGCGGGGTGCGGCGCCCGCTTCCTTTAGCCACTCCCAGAGCGCCTGGTTCTGGCGCACCATTCCCTCCAACTGCCGCACGACGAAGCGGCCCCGCTCGGCCCAGTCGTGGATCGCGGCCGCGGGGGAAAGGTCTGGCATCTGGCGCAGGGAGATGAGGACGCGGGCCTGGCCTTCCACGCGCAGCTGCTGTTCGACCTCTGGATCCACCACCGAGGCAGGATGGGGCAAAGGATTCCCGGCCGGACGGGAGGCTTCCCGCAGCGCGAAGGCGAGCGGTATGACCCCGGTGTTGGTCAGCCACAGCGTCTGCGTGGCGACCTCTCCGGAGGCCAGCGTGGCCTCAAGGCTCCGGGGCCAGACCACAAGCGCGGGCGGGCTCACACACCCCCCGAACCAGTCGATCACCGCCCCCAGCACCGCGCTCCGCGCCGAAAGCTGCGCCAACCCCTCCAACGGCCACGCGAAAAACACCGCCCGGAAGCCGCTCCCCTCGTGGTTGGTGGAGTTGTTCTGCCCCGTCCCTTGCCAGCGGAACGGCGATGCCCCGCCGCTCACGTTGTCCGTCCATAGCGAGCCGCCCCACCCCGCCGGCGGCACCAGGCTGTAGGGCCCCAGCCCGTCCCCGATCGGGTTCCCCGCATTCCCCACTGGGTCAGTCCGGTTCACGTCGTTTGTGTAACTGCCGATCCCCAGGTAGTTCTGCCCGAACGGCGTCAGCCCAAAGTCGTAGAGATAGTCCTCGCTGGAGAGGAAAAAGTTCCCCCCCGCGTCCAGGTAGGCCGCCACCGCCGCCTCGTTCTCCGGGGTGAAGGTCTCGCCCCAGGGGTAGCCGGTGAACCAGACCACGATGCGGTAGCCCGCCAGGTCCTCTGCCGCCGGATTTCCCTGGGCGGAGGTGTCCCAGACATCATAGTCGTAGCCGAGCTCGTCCAGCGCCTGGGTGTAGTAGGACCGGACATCCGGGTAGTTTTCGTCGTCGTCCACCAGAAGGACACACGGGATCGCGCGGACCTGGATCGCGCGCTGCCAGGCGTCCATCGCCAGCCCGCCGCAGTTGCTCACCGTCAGGGTCACGGTGTAGGTCCCATACCCGGCGTAGAGGTGGACCGGGTCGGGCTCCACCGAGGATCCGCCGTCGCCGAAGGCCCAGTGGTACGCGATCGGTTCCAGGCCGGCCACCGTGGCGTCGAAGGCAACCAGTCGATCGGTCACGGTATAGGTGACGTCCCAGATGGCCACCGGGAAATCGCACCCCTCGAGGAGATGGATCTGCCGCGTCCAGGTGTCGTGCCCCAGGCCGGCACAGTTGCTCACCGCAAGCGTCACCGTGTAGCGGCCATAATCGGGGAAGGTGTGCTGCGGCGACGGTTCATCGCTGGTCGCTCCGTCCCCAAAGTCCCAGGCGAAAGAAAGCGGGGTTTCCCCGCTTACCGTAGGGGTGAAGGCGACCGTGAGGTCGTGCACCGCGTAGGCCACGCGCTCGATGCGGGCCAGCTCACACGGGGGCTCCCCGGTGATGTGGTAATAGACGAATTCGTCCCAGTAGGTCAGTTGGGACGAGCGCAGCGCCTGGTAGGCGCTCCAGTTCCCCAGGCCGGTGGGGAAGTAAAGGGAAATGCCGTGCGCTCCCGGCCAGCCGGGGCCGTGCTGCTCGCGCAGGACGGCAGCTTCGACCGCGTCCATCAAGGCGCTCGCAGCGGCGTTCAGCTCCGGCTCCTGGATGAGCGCGTTCACCCGTGCGGCCAGGTCGTAGAGATCGATGAACGAACCACCGAACGATTGCGCAGTGCCCCGGGCTACATCGTACTGGCTGTGGTAGGCTGGCTCGTAGAGGATCAACGCGCGGGCGAAATCGTCCACCGCCTGGTTCAGCGCCGTATAGGCAGCTCCGAGGTCCTTGGCGGACTGGGTCTGGTCGTTGCCGTACGATTCGTAGTAGCGCTGGACGATATCTGCGCCCAGCTGGGCGGCCGGCCAGGACGGGTTGGCCTTGAGGTCGTTCAGGATGGTGTCGTAGGGCCAGCCGTCGAAAGGCTCGGTCTCCTCGGAGGAAACGCTCACCGCGCTGGCGAACGGCTGGATCTGGTTGTCCACCTCCCACATGGCCATCAGGCAGGCGTCGAACCCGACGAGGTCGATCGGCTGGGTCCCGCCCGCGGTGACGGCATCCAGGATCTGGTAAAGCTCGGCGCTCGTCAGGGCATCGCCGCCGTTGGTATCGTCCCAACAAAAGTCTTCGATGCCCGCATCGTGCGGGGAGAAATCGGCCAGCCATCCCCCGCCGTGGTTCCACCAGACCAGGGCATAGTGCTCGGCCGGGTAGTGGGCGCGCGCCCACTGGATAAAGTCGATCGCCGTCTGGGGGTCGCCCATGTTGGCCTCGCCGATGTCGATGCCGTTGGCCGGGTCGGGGGTCATGCCGGGGGTGATCACGAAGCGTTTGGTCGTTGTCCAGTTGCCGTAGCTGGAATCGTATCCCGGGATGCGATCGAACTGCACCACGATGTTCAGGTTTGCGTCGGAGCCGGCAGCGGCCATCTCCAGGAAGTCGTCGATCCCGGCCCCCTCCAGGTTGTTATCGGCCGCCATGTACACCATGAACGTCCACTGGGCGGTCTGCGGCCGGGGCGCGCCGTAAGCCGGGAGGATCGGGAGGGTCCATCCGAGGAGGAAAAGGAGGCACAGCACACGGAACCCGTTCGTGCGAGCCATGGGACGATCCTTTCTCCGGGCATAGGGTCCAAGCAAGCAGCCGACCTTGATTGTAGCATAGGAACCCATGCCGGGCAAGGAAAAAGCGCGCGGCATTCGATCCTTCAGGGCAGGGGCACCCCCTTCCGAGCCCGCGGCGAGCGGGCCAGCCTTTCGCTCGCACTGTGCCGGGCCGGGGCCGTCCTGGTGGGAAAAAGAGCGCCCAAAAAGGTGCCCCTCCGCCGCCCCGGCACGGCGGAGGGGCCAGGAGAGAGAAAGGAGAGAGGGGGGAACTTAAAGGGGTCTTTCATCTATAAAAACGCAAAAATGCTGGAAAAAGTTCCCCTCAGCCAGGCCGGCGGCAACGGCGCGGGCGATCCGCCGGTCGACTGCGGACATCGGCAGCGTGCTCAGCGTCTGGGCATCGGCCCAACGCCAATCGGCGCACTCCAGAGGGCGCGGCTCTCCGCGTATCCTGCGGCACAGGAAGACGTGCAGCGTGATGCGATAGTGGGTATAGGCGTGCGGGATCACGGCGAGGAGCGGTCCAACGGCGATCTCGATCCCCAGTTCCTCGGAAATCTCCCGTTTCAGGCACTCACGCAGCTCCTCCCCTGGCTCCAGCGTGCCCCCGGGGAACTCCCACAATCCCCCCAGGAGGTCCTTCTCCGGGCGGCGGGCCACCAGGACCCGTCCATCCTCGACGATCACCGCGGCGGTCACCGTACGGTGGGGGAGTTTGCCGCGTTTGCTCCGCGCGGGCAGTTCCTCGGCCAGGCCGGCCCGCTGCGCACGACACAGCCCGAGCAGCGGGCAAGCGCCGCACCGGGGCGCGCGGGGGGTACACACGGTTGCCCCTAGCTCCATGAGCGCCTCGTTCGTACGGCCGGCCCGCCCCGGGACGAGCACCGCGCGCGCCAGGGCCCAGAGGGTGCGTTGCACCTCTGGACGGCGCGGGTCGCCCGCTACGAGCGCCAGCCGGCAAAGGACGCGGCGCACGTTCCCGTCGAGCACCGGCTCGTCCTTCCCAAAGGCGAGGCTCAGGATGGCGCCCGCGGTGTAGGGCCCGATGCCAGGAAGCGAAAGGAGCGCCCGCCGTTCGGCGGGAAGATCGCCCCCGAAGCGCTGTACGACCTCCCGCGCCGCGGCGTGGAGGGCGCGCGCCCGGGCGTAGTACCCCAGGCCCTCCCAGACCCGTAGCACCTCTTCCGGATCGGCTGCGGCCAGCTCGCGCAGGGTGGGAAAGCGTTCCAGGAAGCGCCGGTAATAGGGCACCACCGTGTCCCGCCGGGTCTGCTGCAACATGACCTCGGAAACCCAGATGCGGTAGGGATCGCGCTCCCCCCGCCAGGGGAAGGGAGTCAACCCCTGCTCGGCCCAGGCGAGGAGGCGCCGTCCGACTTCCTGGAGCCAGTCGCCTTCTCCGTCCGACATCGGTATCCTTCGGGGGCCTATGCTTGCCCCGTCGGCCGCTCCTCTCGGAGGACGCGCGTCACTTCGATCCGCGTCGGAGCGGGGAGCTCGATCCCCTCCCGGCCAAACGCTTCCACGATCCGCCGGCGCAGCTCCCGGGCCACGGCCCACTGCTCCCCCGGCGAGGTCTTGGCCGTGACGAGCAATGCGATATCGTTGGCGCGCAGTTCCTCTACGCCGGCCACCGAGGGCCCCTCGAGCCCGTGTCCCTGCCAGGCCGGGTCCGCGGCCAATTCTTCGGCCACCCGCTGCAGGATCTGGGTGGCCCGTTCGAGGTCGGTGGTGTAGGGGACCGCTACGCGGAGAAGCAACTGCGACCATCCCCGACTGCGGTTCGAGACCACGCGCATTTCGCCGTTCGGGACCACGTGGAGGGTGCCATCGAGATCCCGGAGCACAGTGGCCCGCAGGCTCATATGCTCCACCGTCCCGCTCACTCCGCTGACGGCGATCGTATCGCCGAGGGCGAATTGGTCCTCGAGCAAGATGAACAGGCCGGCCAGCAGGTCGCGGATCAACACCTGGGCCCCAAAGCCCACCGCGACCCCCACCACGCCCACGCCGGCCAGCAGCGGCGCGATGTCTACCCCAAGCTCGCGGAGCACCATCGTGCCCGCCACCGCGCCGACGACGATCGAGACGGCCTTGTCCAGCACCCGCCGGATGGTCTCCGCGCGCTGCAGGCGTTCGCGCTGCCGGAGCGGCTCCTTTTCTGCCCGGCGCACCAGCCTCCCGGTGACCCGGCGGCTCAGGAAGACCACCACAAGGGCCGCCAGCACGATAGCCAGGATCCGCAGGCCGGGGCCCTTTGCCCAGTGGACCAGAGGTTCGAGTGCGCCGTTCATGAGCCCTTTTTGGCCAGTCGCTCGGCATACTGCCGTTCGTAATAAGCGCGGTAGTGCGCGCCGCTCTTGATCGGCCGCCACCACCACTCGTTTTCCACATACCAGCGCACGGTCTTTTCCAGGGCCTGGGCGAAAGTGTGCCTGGATTCCCAACCGAGGGCACGGATCTTGCGGATGTCCAGTGCGTACCGGCGGTCGTGCCCGGGGCGGTCCCGCACCGGCTGGATCAGCGAATGGGGTTTGCCCAAGAGGTCCAGGATGGCGCGCGCCATATCGATGTTGCGCGTTTCCACCCCGGTCCCCAGGTTGTAGATCTCGCCCGGAGTTCCGCGGCGGAGCACCAGGTCGATCCCTTCGCAATGGTCCAGGACGTACTGGTAGTCGCGCATCTGGCTGCCATCGCCATAGAGGGGAAGCGGCTGGTCGTCGATCGCGTTGGTGATGAAAAGCGGCACGACCTTTTCCGGATACTGGTACGGGCCAATGTTGTTACTGCCCCGGGTGATGGTCACCGGGACGCCGAAGCTGGCAAAATAGGCCAGGCAGAGGAGGTCTCCCGCGGCTTTGGAGGCCGCGTACGGGCTACGGGTGTGGAGCCGGCTTTCTTCCGAGGCACGGCCCTCGAGGATCTCGCCGTACACCTCGTCCGTGCTCACCTGGTGCATGCGTTCCAGGCCGAGATCGCGCGTGGCCTCCAGAAGGACGTAGGTGCCAAAGACGTCGGTGCGCAGGAATTCGTCGGGCTCCATGAGCGAGCGGTCGACGTGGGTCGCGGCGGCAAAGTTCACGATGGTATCGATGTGGTGCTCTTGCAGCGTCGCCCGCACGAGCTCGGCGTCGCAGATATCCCCCCGGACAAAGCGGTAACGGGGAGCGAAGGACGCGGCGACATCCTTGAGGTTCTCCAGGTTTCCGGCATAGGTCAGCTTGTCGTAGACGACGATCGAGATCTCCGGGTACCGCTCCAGCATATAGCGGACGAAATTGGAGCCGATAAAGCCGGCACCGCCGGCCACGAGGAGCCTTTGCATCCCACCCTCCGTTCAGCGCGAGTTGCAGATGATCCCGACCTTGGAGTAATCCCCCAGCATCAGCTTATAGGCGCGCGGTTTCAGGGGAGAGCGGCTGATCTCCACGTGCCGGCCGATCAGGCTGCTCTCGATGCGCTGGTCGATCTCGAGGATCCGGCAATGCTCCAGGATGATGCAGTGCTCGATCTCGCTGTCCACGACCTCGCAATGGTGGTAGATGCTGGTAAAGGGCCCGATGTAGCTATTGACGATGCGCGTCTGTTCGCCGATGATCGCTGGACCGCGGATGACGCTGTTGATGATCTCGGCCCCCTTCTCGATGACTACCCGCCCGGAGATCTGGGAGGTGCTGTCCACGTACCCCTCGCAGCGCGGTTCCAGCTCCTGGAGCACGAGCCGGTTCGCTTCCAACATATCCTCCATCTTCCCGGTGTCGATCCACCATCCCTCGTGGATGTACGGGTAGACGGAGTAGCCGTGGTCGATCAGGTACTGGATGGCGTCGGTGATCTCGAGTTCGCCCCGCCAGGAGGGCTGGATGGCGTTCACCGCTTCGAAGACGTGGTGGTCGAACATGTAGATGCCCACCAGGGCCAGGTTGCTCGGCGGCTCGCGGGGTTTTTCGATCAGCCGGACGACGCGCCCGTTTTCCAACACGGCGACGCCGAACTGCTCGGGGTGTTCCACCCGGGTGAGCACGATCTGCGCGTTCCAATCGCTTTCCGCGAACTGGCGGGCCAAAGGAGCGATCCCCTTCTCGATCACGTTGTCGCCCAGGAACATCACAAAGCGCTCCTTCCCCAAAAAGCCCTCGGAGATCTGCACCGCGTGGGCCAATCCGAGCGGTTCAGGTTGATGGATGTAGGTGACGCGGGCGCCCCAACGCGAGCCATCGCCCACCGCGGCCTTGATCTCCGGCGCGGTATCGCCCACCACGATCCCCAGGTCGGTGATGCCGGCCTCGACGAGCGTCTCGATCACGCGGAAGAGGACCGGTTTATTGGCGATCGGGACGAGCTGTTTGGCGCTGGTATAGGTGATCGGCCGAAGCCTTGTCCCCTTCCCACCGCTCAGGATCAGCCCTTTCATCGGTTCTCCTCCTCGCTGGTTTTGGGTCATCTGGAGAATCGAATGTATCCTACCAGCCCGGCGCCGGGTTGTCAAACCGGATGGGGGAAGGAAACCGCCTGGCTTTATCATAGGGAACGACCGGGCAAGTGTCAAGTTTCTCGGTGCAACCCCTTGACAAAGCGCGGACGGCATGGTATATTATTCTTGAGAGCGCTTCCAAAGTTAGGAGTAGCACGCGTCAACCGGGCCGTATCTGGAAGCGGATGGCAAACACGATCCGCCGAAGAAGGCAGTAGAGCCCGCTTTTGAGGGCCAAAGAGGGGCCCGGGAGGCGGCAAGGACTTCCAGACAGGGCAGTTCTCTCGAGCGATGTTGGGAGCGCTCCCAGGAGCATGGGGTGAATCCCACACTGGAACAGGTCGCCCAACTCGCCGGCGTATCACGCTCTACCGTCTCCCGGGTGATCAACAACCATCCGAATGTCCGCCCCGAGGTACGGGAACGCGTCTGGAAGGCGATCCGCGAATGTGGCTACCGGCCCCACGCCGTCGCCCGCAGCCTGGTAACCCGTCGCACCGGCATCCTCGGGGTCGTGATCCCGGAATCCCTCACCACCCTCTTCACCGACCCCTTCTTTCCCCTCCTCCTGCGTGGCGCAACAGAAGTCTGTAACCTCCACAAGCACCAGCTCATGCTCCTCCTCTTCAACGACCCCGCGGGCGAAGAGGAGATGTACGAACGGGTCCTGCGCAACGGCTATATCGATGGGGTGATCGTCGCCTCGGCGACCGTGAACGACCCGCTGGTCGGGCTGATGGCCCGGGATGGTATCCCCTTCGTCTTCGTCGGCCGGCCCCTGGACCCCAGCGTGCCTTCGGTGGACGTGGACAACGTGGGAGGCGCCCGCACCGCGGTGGAGCACCTCCTCCGCCTGGGACATCGCCGCATCGCCACCATCGCCGGGCCGGCGAATATGACCTCCGCCCTGGACCGCCTGGAGGGGTATCGCCAGGCGCTGGAAGCGCACCATATCCCCGTGGACGAGAGCCTCATCGTCCACGGCGACTATACCGAGGACGGCGGTATGCTCGCCATGCAGCGGTTGCTCCCGGCAGCCCCCACAGCCGTCTTTGCCGCCAGCGACATCATGGCCATCGGCGCGCTGAAATTCCTGCGTCAGGTGAACCGGCGCGTCCCCGACGACATCGCCCTCGTGGGTTTCGACGATATCCCCGCCGCTTCCGCCCTCGAGCCACGGCTGACCACGGTGCGCCAGCCGATCCCCCAACTCGGAGGGCTGGCCGTGGAAACGTTGATCGGCCTCCTGCAGGGCAGATCCTCCAGACCCTCGGTCCAGCGGATCGTCCTGCCGACGGAGTTGATCGTGCGCGAATCTTGTGGCGCGCTCAGGTAGCTGCCGAAAGGCGGCAGGGAAAGGGGATCGATGGTCCAAGCAATCGGTCCTGCGCTGCCCAACATTCCCTGGGAGGATCGGCCGGCCGGTTGCCACGACGTCGTCTGGCGCTCCTCGCAGAACCCCATCATCCCGCGCAACCGGATTCCCTCCGCCAACAGCATCTTCAATAGCGCCGTGGTCCCCTTCCACGGCGCGTTTGCCGGTGTCTTCCGGGTGGACCACAGGACACGCGCCATGCGGCTCCACCGCGGGTGGAGCCCGGACGGCCTGAACTGGCAGATCGACGAGCAGCCAATCGCCTTTGTCTGCGAGGTCCCCGAGCTCCGGACCATCGAGTACGCCTACGACCCCCGGGTCTGCTGGCTCGAGGACCGCTACTACATCACCTGGTGCAACGGCTACCACGGCCCGACGATCGGCCTGGGCTACACCTTCGACTTTGAAACGTTCTATCAGCTCGAGAACGCCTTTCTCCCCTACAACCGCAACGGAGTCCTGTTCCCCAGAAAGATCAACGGCCGGTATGCCATGCTGAGCCGGCCGAGCGACGCCGGGCACACCCCTTTCGGCGATATCTTTTACAGCGAAAGCCCGGACCTCTGCTTCTGGGGCCGCCACCGCCACGTCATGGGCCCCACACGCGAATGGAGCTGGCAAAGCACCAAGGTTGGCGCCGGGCCGACGCCGATCGAAACGACGGCCGGCTGGTTGCTCTTCTACCACGGCGTGCTGACTTCCTGCAATGGCTTTGTCTACAGCATGGGCGCGGCACTGCTGGACCCGGAGGAACCTTGGAAGGTCCGGGCACGGACAGCCCCCTATCTCCTTTCTCCCCAGGAACTCTACGAGTGCGTGGGGGACACACCGAACGTCGTTTTCCCATGCGCGGCACTCTGCGACCCACCCACGGGACGCATCGCGATCTACTACGGGGCTGCCGATACGGTGACCTGCCTCGCCTATGCCCGGGTGGACGAGGTGGTCTCGTTTCTTCTGGAGCAACCGTTGTGAGCGGTAGGAGCGCTACGATTTGGGGAAGGAACAGAGGCCGCGCCAGGCCGGCAGCCGCATGCGGCCTCTGTTCCGAAAGCAGAATCCCGTTGGGCCGTGCCAGCGGCACGCTCCCCGCGGGCCTTGCTGAGGCGCTATTTTACGGCCAAACCGCAAGGACTGCAAATCCGGGAAAGTGCGGTCGAGAGCGGCGCTGGGGACGGCCCGCGGCAGGAAAAAGGAGGTGCAAAAGGGAAGCATCTGCGGGCCCGAAAGAAACCTGGTTGCCTGACCAAGGAGGAAAAGGAAATGCGTGTCAAGGCTCTCTTTGCCGTGACGATGGCCAGCGTGCTGGCGCTCTTGCTGGCCTCTTGCGCCCCGACCCCGGTGACCGTCATCCAGACCGTACCGCCCGTGAAAGAAACGGTCGTATGGGTTCCTACCGCGACCCCCGCTCCTCCCTCGCCGGTCACCTATCCCAGGGAGGAAACCCTCTACACCAGCGGAAAGCAGTGGGGACCGCCTACCTCGTGGAAACCCCTACAGCCCGGCTCCTATGCCATGGGGGTCATCGGGCTCTGCTACGAGACGCTCTTCCTCTACGATCCCCTCAAGAACGAGTACATCCCCTGGCTGGCCGAAAGCGGCAGGTGGACGGGCAATAACGTCTATGAGGTGAAACTCCGCAAGGGGATCACCTGGAGCGACGGGCAGCCCTTCACCGCCGCCGACGTCGCCTACACCTTCGAACTGGGGAAACTCGCCGGCGTCTACTACCAGCCGCTGTGGGACTGGCTGCAAAAAGTGGAAGCGGTGGATGACACCACCGTCCGCTTTACCTTCAAAGAGGTCCGCTACCAGGAATGGGGCAACACCCTCTACTCCGTGGCCATGGTCCCCAAGCACCTCTGGGAGGGACGCTCGGAAGAGGAGATCGTCAACGGGGCGAACCTGCCACCCGTAGGGACCGGCGCCTATCTCTACGAGACCCACTCCGAGGACCGCATGGTCTGGAAGCGCAACGACAACTGGTGGGCGACGAAACAGCTGAACCGCTCCGTGGCGCCCAAGTACATCGTGGACATCGTCAACCCCAGCAACAACGTGGCCCTGGGCCTCTTCCTGAAGGGCGAAATGGACCTGAGCAACAACTTCCTCCCCGGGATCGCTACCTTGGTGGAAGGCGGCTACGGCGTCCAGACCTGGTACGATGATCCGCCCTATATGCTCTCCGCCAACACGGCCTTCCTGTTCATGAACACGACCAAAAAGCCCATGGATGACCCCGCCTTCCGGAAGGCGATGGCCTACGCCGTGGATGTGGACCAGATCGTGACCAAGGTCTACGGGAACATCGTCCAGAAGGCCAACCCGACCGGGCTTCTGCCGACCTGGGAACAGTACGTGGACCAGGCAGTAGTGGATGAACTGGGCTTCACCTACGACCCCGCGAAGGCCCGATCGATCCTCGACCAGGCCGGCTATAAGGATGTGAACGGGGATGGCTTCCGGGAAGCTCCGGACGGCTCGGCGATTGCCCTCAAGATCATCGTCCCCTTCGGGTGGACAGACTGGATGGAGTCCATCCGGGTCGTCGCCAACGGAGCCCAGGCGGTGGGGATCAACCTGCAGCCGGACTTCCCGGACTTTGGCGGATACTGGGACCAGCTCACCGGCGGTACCTTCGACATGGCCATCAACAACTTTGGTTCTAACCTGAGCGATACCCCCTGGACCTTCTACTTCTGGCTCTTCCGCAACCCGATCACCGAGAAGATGTCCAACGGCAACTTTGGCCGCTACAACAACCCGGAGGTCTTTGACCTGGTGGTCCAGCTGGACCAGACCCCCATCGATCCTGCGGCCATGAAGGCGGTCATCTCCCAGATCCAGCGCATCCAGTTGACCGAGATGCCGGCGGTTCCGCTCTGGTACAACGGCCTGTGGGCCCAGTGGAACTCGACCTATTGGACGAACTGGCCCTCGGCCGCTCCGGGTGCGCCCAAGTACCTGCCGTGCACCTGGAACGGCTACTGGAACATGACCGCCATCCTGATGCTCACCGAGCTGAAGCCGGCGCAGAGGTAAGGTGCGGGCCGCCCCTCCCTTTTGTCGCAAGGGAGGGGCGGCCTTTCCCACCCGGCCTGCCAGGCGTCGCACCGTGCCGGGAAGGAGCCGGGCCCGCTTTCCGAGGAAAGGCCGGCTCCTCCGGAAGGAGTTTCTGTGGGACGGTACCTGGGTCGGAAACTGCTGATCTATGTGCTCACCTTCTTCGTCGCGGTGACCATCGACTGGCTGATCCCCCGCTTCATGCCAGGGAACCCGGTGGAAACGATGCTCTCCCGCTTTTCGCTGCGCGCCGACGCGACGGAAGTGCTGCGCAGTTACTATATCCGCGCCTTCCAGTTGGATCTCCCCCTCTGGAAGCAGTACCTCAACTTCTGGCAGGCGCTCTTCCGGGGTGATCTGGGGGTCAGCACCTGGCTCTTCCCCCAGCCGGTGCTTGGGATCATCAAGCGCGCCGTGCCTTACGACCTCTTTCTCCTCCTCCCGGCGATCCTGCTCAGCTGGTTCGCGGGAAACCGGGTGGGCGCCATCGCCGCCCGGATTCGCTGGCTCGACAATACCATCCTTCCCCTGGGCTATCTTCTGACCGCAACCCCCTACATGTGGTTGGCCCTCGTGCTGGCCTGGGCCCTGGGAAACGTCGCCGGACTCTTCCCGATCGCTGGCGCCTACAGCTTTGCCCTACGCCCGCACCTCTCCTGGCTGTTCGTCCGCGACGTCCTCTGGCATTGGTTCCTCCCCTTCACCTCGCTCTTCATGGTGATGTTTGGCGGGTGGGCAATCGGCATGCGGAACATGATCATCTACGAACTGGAATCGGAGTATGCCCGCTACCTGGAATCGCTGGGGACCCCCCGGAGCCTGATCCGGAAATACGCCTTCCGCAATGCCATGCTCCCCCAGATCACCGGCCTGGCCCTGCAACTGGGGAGCATCGTCGCCGGGGCCCTGGCCACGGAAATCGTCTTCGCTTACCCGGGGATCGGCTACCTGATCCTGCAGGCCGTTCAGAACCAGGACTACTTCCTGATCCAGGGCTGTTTCCTCTTGATCATCACCGGCGTGCTGTTGGCCAACTGGACGATCGACATCGTGTATGTCGCGGTGGACCCCCGCACCAGGCTGGGGATGACGGGGGAATAGCGATGGCAATGGAACAACCGCGCAAGGTCCGTAGCGAGTTCCTTTTCTTCGCCCTCAGGAACCGCAAACTGCAGATCGGCCTGGCGGTTCTGCTCTTCTTCTTGCTCTTGGCCCTGATCGGCCCCCTCCTGACCCACAACGACCCCCTGGCCTATGTCGGGCCCCCGGCACATCCTCCGTCCAGGGAATATTGGTTCGGCACCACGACTTTCGGCCAGGACGTCTACAGCCAGTTCGCCCACGGCCTGCGTTCTACCTTCCTCGTGGGGCTGATCGGCGGAGGGATCGGCACCCTGATCGGGGTGCTGATCGGGCTGGTCGCAGGCTACCGGGGCGGTCTGATAGACGAAATCCTCAATATGTTCACAAACATCGTCCTGATCCTGCCCACCCTGGCGGTACTGATCATCATCGCCGCCTACCTGGCCGTCCGTGGCATCCTGACCGAGAGCGTCTTCATCGGCCTGACCGCCTGGCCGTGGGCGGCCCGGGCCATCCGGGCCCAGACGTTTTCCCTGCGGGTGCGGGAGTTCGTCGACCTGGCCCGCATGAGCGGCCGGAACACCCTGCGGATCATCCTCAGCGAAATTGCGCCCAACATGATGTCCTACCTCCTCCTGGTCTTTATCCTCCAGTTCGGCGGAGCCATCCTCAACGCAGCCACGTTGGACTTTATCGGCCTGGGCCCGACGCAAGGGATGTCGCTGGGGCTGATGATGAACAACGCCGTCCTGTGGGCCGCTTTGCAACTGGGCATGTGGTGGTGGCTGATCCCACCGGGTGCGGCCATCACTGCCATCGTCGGGGCCCTCTACGTGACGAACGTCGGCCTGGACGAAGTCTTTAACCCCAAACTCCGGGAGATGTGAACGCATGAGCCTCCAGGTCGAGAAGCTCACGGTCTACTATCGCACCCTAAAAGGGTACGTCCGTGCCCTGGAAGGGGCGACTTTCTCCGTGGCCGACGGCGAGATTATGGGCCTGGCTGGTGAATCGGGCTGCGGAAAAACCACCCTGGGCCACAGCCTGGTCTACCTGCGGCCACCGATGCAGCTCATCGGCGGACGGGTATGGCTGGACGGCTGCGACCTCCCCGTTTCGGATCTGGAGAGGATGAAGGAGTACCGTTTCCGAAAGATCTCGATCATCCCCCAGTACGCCATGAACGCGCTGAACCCGACCCGAAAGATCGGGAGGATGATCGCCGAACTGCTGGCCTCGCGGGGGATCGATTACCGGGAGACGCTCCCGGAACTGAAGCGTCGGCTGGACCTGGTACAACTGTCACCCGGGGTGCTCGGGATGTACCCGATCGAGCTTTCGGGGGGCATGAAGCAGCGCACCGTCATGGTCCTCTCTACGCTCTTGAACCCTTCCTTACTCATCGCCGACGAGATCACCTCGGCGCTGGATGTCTCCACCCAGAAGGCGGTTTGCGAGATGCTGGTCCAGTTCCGGGACCGCGGCTTTGTTCGGAGCACCATCCTGATCACCCACGACATCTCCATCCTATACCAGATCGCGGACACGATCCTGGTCATGTACGCCGGCCAGCTGGCGGAGAAGGCCCCCACGGAGGCGATGTTCCGCAATCCCCGACATCCTTATACCCGGATGTTGATCGCTTCCCTCCCCAAGGTCGGGATCCGCTACGCGGAGGAGCGGCTCCGGGGAATTCCCGGCGCGCCTCCACAACTCCTGAACCCTCCCGCGGGATGCCGCTTCCGGGAGCGTTGCCCCGTCTCCATGGAACGATGCGTCGAGGAACCTCCCTTCCTGGAAATCACACCGGGCCACTGGGTGGCTTGCTGGAGGGAGGTGGGATCGTGCTGACCGTGGAGCGGGTGACCAAGGTCTACCGGGTCGGGGCGTTCGGCCTGCGCAAACTGACCGCCGTACGGGACGTGAGTTTCGAAATCCATGACGGGGAGATCGTCTCCCTGATCGGCGAAAGCGGGAGCGGCAAGAGCACCATCGGGAAGATGATCCTCCGGCTTACCCCCATCACCTCCGGATCTATCTGCTTCCAGGGGGAGGACATCGCCACCCTGAAGGGCCGAGCCCTCAAGGAGTATTACCGCAAAGTCCAGGGGGTTTTCCAGGATCCCTTTGCCACCTACAATCCCATCTTCAAGGCCGACCGCATTTTCCAGATGATCCGGGAGGAGTTCTTCCCGGACACGGAGCCCAAAGTCTGGGCCAACCGGCTGCAGGAAGCGCTGCGGGCCGTTGGCCTGAACCCTCCCGATGTGCAAAACAAGTTCCCCCACCAGCTCAGCGGCGGGCAATTGCAGCGCTTCCTGATCGCCCGGGCGCTGCTCTTGGACATCCGCCTGCTGATCGCCGACGAAATCATCAGCATGCTGGATGCCTCCACCCGCATCGACGTGCTCAACCTGCTGGCCGAACTCAGGTCCCGAGGCCTTTCCATCCTCTTCATCACCCACGACCTCTCCTTGGGATACTACATCAGCGACCGGGCGATCATCCTCTACAGCGGCCGGGTAGTGGAGATGGGATCGTCCGCACGGGTCTATGAAGACCCCAAGCACCCCTACACCCGGATGCTCATGGCTTCGGTCCCCCGCCTGGACCGAAAATGGGAGAGGTCGGGGGCCAACCTGCAGCGACAGCTGGCCGAGGAAGGGCAGGGCTGTGTCTACTACGCCCGGTGTCCGTTGGCAGAAAGTGCCTGTGCGCGCCTTTCTCCCCCGCTGGTGCCGGTGGCCAGCGACCACTGGGCGGCCTGCTTGCGCGCTGGCAAGATCTGAACCGGAGCTTCAGGAGGCACTGTGCGGTACGGCTACTTCGACGATCTCCGCCGCGAGTACGTGATCACCCGCCCGGACACCCCGCTCCCCTGGATCAACTACCTGGGGTGCGAGTCCTATTTCGCGCTGATCTCCCACACCGCCGGAGGCTACTCGTTCTACCGGGATGCCCGTTACCGGCGCCTGACGCGCTACCGCTACAACAACGTTCCCCTCGACTACGGCGGACGCTATCTCTACCTGCGCGATCGGGCCACGGGCGAGTTCTGGTCCCCCACCTGGCAGCCGACCCGCAGCGAACTCGAAGGCTACTTCTGCCGCCACGGGCTGGGCTACACCGTCATCGGTTCACGCTACCGGGGGATCGCCGCCCAGGTGCTCTATTTTGTCCCTTTGGGGGAAACCCTCGAGATCTGGCAACTCACCCTCTCCAACGAGCGAAAGGTGCCGGCCCGGCTTTCCGTCTTCTCCTGCATCGAGTTCTGCCTGTGGGATGCCTGGGACGACATGACCAACTTCCAGCGCAACCTTTCCACGGGCGAGGTCGAGGTAGAGGGGGGCGTGATTTACCACAAGACGGAGTACCGGGAACGGCGCAACCACTTTGCTTTTTTCGCCTGCTCCGAAACGCCGGCCGGCTTCGATACCCAGCGGGAGGCCTTCCTGGGGCCATACCGGGGATGGGACCGGCCGGTGGCGGTCGAGCAGGGCCGTTCCTTCTGTTCCATCGCCCACGGCTGGGCCCCGATGGGCTCACACCACATCTCGCTCACCCTCCAGCCCGGCGAAACCCGCCAGATCGCCTTCCTCCTGGGCTATCACGAGAACCCGCCGCACGACAAGTTCGATCCCCCCGGTTCCCAGCGCATCAACAAGCGCACGGTCCTTCCGATCATCGAGCGCTACTCGAGGCCCGAGACGATCGCGCAGGCGTTCCAGTCCCTCCAGGCCTACTGGGAGCGGATCCTGTCCACCTTTCAGGTGCACACCGGCGACGAACACACGGACCGCATGGTGAACATCTGGAACCCCTACCAGGTGATGGTGACCTTCAACCTGGCTCGTTCGGCGTCCCTTTTCGAATCGGGCATCTCCCGGGGCATCGGCTTCCGCGATTCCAACCAGGACCTCCTGGGATTTGTTTCCCTTGCGCCGGAGCGGGCGCGCGAACGCCTCCTCGATCTGGCCGCCACGCAGCTGGAAAACGGCGGGGCCTACCATCAGTACCAACCTCTGACCAAGCGGGGCAACCACGAGATCGGCAGCAACTTCAACGACGACCCCCTCTGGCTGGTGCTGAGCGCGGCGGCCTATCTCAGGGAGACGGGGGACTGGGCCATCCTCGACGAAAGGGTGCCCTACGACAACCGGCCGGAACGGGCCACCCCGCTCTACGAGCACCTTCAGCGCGCCCTGCGCTATACCCTGGAACGTCTGGGCCCCCACGGGCTCCCGCTCATCGGGCGCGCCGATTGGAACGACTGCCTGAACCTGAACTGCTTCTCCGATACCCCCGGGGAATCGTTCCAGACCACCGCGAACAAGGATGGCCGTGTGGCGGAATCGGTGCTCATCGCCCTGCTGTTCATCCTTGCTGCCCGGGAAATGGCCGCCATCGCCCGCTTTCGCGGCCTGGAGGAAGAGGCGCAACGCTACCTGGACGAGGCGACGCGGATGGCGACCGCGGTGCAGGAACACGGCTGGGATGGGGAGTGGTACCTTCGCGCCTACGACGACTCCGGCCGGCCGGTTGGCTCACGGGAGTGCCCCGAAGGGCAGATCTTCATCGAGCCTCAGGGCTTTGCCGCCCTGGCCGGGGTCGGCCTAGAGGATGGGCGGGCAGAACGGGCCCTGCGCTCGGTGAGGGAGCGGCTGGCCACCCCCCACGGGATCATGCTCCTCCAGCCGGCCTACTCGCGCTACTACCTCCACCTGGGCGAGATCTCCTCCTACCCGCCGGGCTATAAAGAGAACGGCAGCATCTTCTGCCAGACCAACCTCTGGATCGCCATCGCCGAGGCGTGCCTGGGCCACGGCGACCGGGCTTACGACACCTACCTGAAGATCAACCCCTCGGCGCGGGAAGCGCTCAGCGATCTCCATCGCTGCGAGCCGTACGTCTATGCCCAGATGATCGCCGGACGGGACGCGCCGAATCACGGCGAAGCCAAGAACTCCTGGCTCACCGGGACGGCCGCCTGGAGCTATGTGGCGATCACGCAGTGGATCCTGGGTATCCGGCCGACCTTCTCCGGCCTGCAGATCGATCCGGTGATCCCCTCGCGTTGGTCGGGATTCGAGGCGCGCCGTACCTTTCGCGGCGTGCTCTACCACATCTCGGTACGCCGGGTCGGCCCGGGCCGCGCCGTCTCCCTGGAAGTGGACGGCCGGCCGGTGCCCGGAAAGATCGTCCCTTTGCCACCGCCCGGAACGAAGGAGTGCTTCGTCCGGGCCACGCTCGGTTGACGGAGAAGGAGGCCACCCATTGTGGGAAGCGATCCCTGCGCCCGCTAGCACCACCTCGCTCCTTTCCCTGTGGATTGCCGGTCAGGCACAACGAGCGGCCTCCGCTACCCGGCCGGCCGTTCCTGCGTATAGGGATCCCCGTCGTCCGGTCGCAGAACGGGTGGCGGACCTCTTGGCCCGCATGACCCTGGAGGAAAAGATCGGCCAGATGACGCTCGTGGAGAAAGGGAGCATCGTTCCCGAAGACATCGCTGCCCGCTCCATCGGGGGATTGCTCAGCGGCGGAGGCGCCTCTCCTCCCCGAAACGCTCCGGAGGAATGGGCCGCGATGGTCAACGGCTTTCAGGAATATGCCCTGCGCTCGCGCCTGGGCATCCCGCTCCTGTATGGTGCGGACGCCGTGCACGGCCACGGCAACGTGTACGGCGCGGTCATTTTCCCCCACAACATCGGCCTGGGAGCTACCCGGGATCCGGAGCTTGTAGAGCGCGTCGGCCGCGCGACCGCCGAAGAGATGGCGGCCACCGGGATCTACTGGAATTACGCCCCGGTGCTCGCCGTCCCCCAGGACATCCGCTGGGGCCGTACGTACGAGGGCTTTGGCGAGCAGACGGAACTGGTCTCGGTGTTGGGCAGCGCCTACATCCGCGGGCTGCAGGACGGCGGCCGGGCGCGCCTTCCGGGCGCGGCCATCGCGGTGCTCGCCACGCCCAAGCACTATGTCGGGGACGGGGGCACCGCCTGGGGAAGCTCGGAAACCGTTCTGCTCCGGCGCTTCTGGATCGATCGCGGGGATACGCAGGTCGACGAGCCCACCCTTCGCGCCGTCCACCTGCCTCCGTACGCGGCGGCGCTTCGGGCCGGTGCGATGTGCGTGATGGCCTCCCTGAGCAGCTGGCGCGGGCTGAAGATGCACGCCCACCACTACCTCCTCACGGACGTGCTCAAGGGCGAACTGGGCTTTCGGGGGTTCCTCGTCTCGGATTGGGAGGGCATCGTCCCGATCTCTGCGGATTATTACCGCGCCGTAGTCACCGCCATCCGCGCCGGGATCGATATGGTCATGGTGCCCTGCGACTATCCGACCTTCATCGCGACCCTGAAACGGGCGGTCGAGCAGGGCGATGTCCCCCTGGCACGGATCGACGATGCCGTGCGGCGCATCCTCACGGCCAAGTTCCTGCTGGGCCTGTTCGAGCGGCCCTACGCCGAGCTCTCGCTCCTTCCTTCCGTTGGCTCCGCCGAGCACCGCGAACTGGCCCGGGAAGCGGTGCGCCGGTCGCTGGTGCTCTTGAAAAACGAAGGGGTGCTCCCGCTGGCCAAGGAAACCCCGCGGATCTTCGTCGCCGGCCGGGGCGCGGACGACATCGGCCTGCAGTGTGGCGGCTGGACGATCGAGTGGCAGGGAAAGAGCGGCTCGATCACCCCGGGAACGACCATCCTCCAGGCCATCCGGCAGGCCGCCGCCGGATCGGCGGTGCCCTACGATCCCGAGGGACGGTTCGAGGACATCGTGGATGCCGTCGGACAGCCAGCCATCGCCGATGTGGGGATCGCGGTGGTGGGGGAAGAGCCCTATGCGGAAGGCCTCGGGGACCGGGCCGACCTTTCCCTTTCCCCAGAGGATATCGCGGTGCTCCGCCGGCTGCGGACACGCTGCCGCAGGATGGTCGTCATCCTCCTTTGCGGCCGGCCGCTCATCGTCACCGCGGAGATCGCGCACTGGGACGCGCTCGTCGCAGCCTGGCTCCCGGGGACCGAGGGCCAGGGGATAGCCGACCTCCTCTTTGGGGATTTCCCGTTCACAGGAAAACTGCCCTACACCTGGCCGCGCGGCATGGAGCAGGTTCCCCTCGGCAGCGGCGCCGGTAGCCCCCTCTTTCCTTTCGGCTACGGGCTGGAGAGGTAAGGCAGACCATGTCCTGCGACTACTATGGGCTGCCCACACGGGCGCTGGACAGCGGCCTGTTGCGCCTGGAGTACCTGGCGGAGGCCGGTCCCCGCTTGGTGCGCCTGTGTCTGGCTGGATCGGAAGAAAACCTGCTTGCGGAGACACCGGACCTGGCCTGGGACACTCCCTTCGGACGTTACACCCTCTACGGAGGGCATCGCCTCTGGCACGCGCCCGAAGCCTTTCCCCGTTCCTGCATCCCGGACGACCAGGGCTTAGAGGTTGAGGAACTGCCCGACGGCGTGCGGTTGACCCGGCCGGCCGAGCCCGGCACCGGGATCCGGAAAACCCTGGAAGTCCGCCTGCACCCGCAACGTGCGGCGCTCAGCCTGCACCACGACCTTCAAAACGATGGGCTCTGGCCGGTCGAGCTCGCACCTTGGGCGATCACCCAACTGCCCCTGGGCGGCGTGGTCCTCCTGCCACAGACGCTCCTGCCGCTCCAGGGGGAGGCTCTCTCGCCCAACCGCAACCTGATCCTGTGGCCCTACACCCGCTGGGAGGATCGTCGCCTGCACCCTTACGACGACCTCTTCCTGGTCGAGGCCTTGCCCTTGCCTTCCCCGCTCAAGATCGGCTACCTGAACCGCAGAGGATGGACCGGCTATCTGCGCCGGGGCATCCTTTTCTGCAAGCGCTTCGTGCCCCAAACCGGGCGGCCTCACCCCGATTGGAACTGCAACGTGGAGGTCTACCTGGGCGACTCTTTTGTGGAACTGGAGACATTGGGCCCGCTCAGTCGGCTGGAGCCGGGCCAATCCGTACGGCACACCGAGGGTTGGGAGTTCTTCCCAGTGCCGGACAGGCCGCCCACCGTAGAGGCCATCCGCGAACTGATTGCCTCGTTGCCCCTCCCTTGAAACGCGCCATAGCGGACGTCAGCCCCCTGGCGGAGTTCGGAGCCCGCTGCTCCAAAAAGGCGCCACTTCCTCAGAACAGGCCCTGGGCAGGAATTCGCGGCCGTCGCAGAAGTGCCGGCTTTCTCCAGGGGAACCCGCCGCCCGCCTTTGACACCCAGAAGGGCATATGATATCGTATCTCCGTACCGGGCTGGCCCGGGTGCACACAACGGCCGATCGGTTGAGGCAGGAGATGGAGCAGGCGTTCGAGCGTTACCGGGATCGGCTGGAAGCCGTGGAGGCCGAAATGCGGGCCTGCCTTCCGATGCCCGCGGGCCGGCTGGCGCGCTTCTACGGCATGATGGCCTACCACCTGGGCTGGCAGGATGCTGCCTTCCGCCCGGCGGCGGCACGCACCGGCAAACGGCTACGCCCCCTGCTTTGCCTCCTGGCTGCCGAAGCGGTCGGGGGGGACTGGCAGGACGCCCTCCCAGCGGCCGCTGCGGTCGAGCTGCTGCACAACTTTACCCTCATCCACGACGATATCGAGGACCATAGCCCCCTTCGGCGCGGCCGGCCAACCGTGTGGTCGATCTGGGGCATCCCCCAGGCGATCAACGTGGGCGATGGCCTTTTCGTCCTCGCCCGGATGGCGCTCTTCCGGCTGCGCGAGCGCGGCGTTGGGCCCGAAACGGTGCTCCAGGCCGTCGCCCTGCTCGATAGGGCCATCCTGCACATCTGCGAAGGGCAGTACCTCGACCTTTCCTTCGAGGGCGATACCGAGGTCACCGAGGAGGCCTACACGGAGATGATTGCCGCCAAGACGGCCGCGCTGATCGAAGTAGCGGTGCACCTTGGCGGCCTCGTGGGGGGCGGTTCCTCGGACGAGATCTCTTCCTTACGCCGCTACGGAGCCGCGCTCGGCCTGGCCTTCCAGGTCCAGGACGACCTCCTGGGGGTGTGGGGGAAGGAGGAGGAAACCGGCAAACCGGCAGCGGCCGACCTCTATAGCCGCAAGCTCGGCCTTCCGGTCGTGCACGCGCTCGCCCACGCTCCCGCCAAAGATCGCGCCGCGCTCGCCCGCCTCTACCAGAGCCAGGAGCCCCTCGATGCCAAGGCGGCGGAATGGGTCCTGGAGCTCCTCGAACGGGCCGGCTCCCGGCAGTATACCGAGGCCGTCGCTGCCGCCTATCACGCCCAGGCAGTGGCCGCGCTCGAGGGCCTCCCGGACACTTCTGCACGCAGGGCCCTTGCGGAGATCGCCTCCCTCCTGGTCGGAAGGAGGAGCTAGAAGGCGCGCGATGCCGCTTGTGCGGCACGACGGGGCCCCAAAGGAAGCGTTAGCCCATTGCATACCAACGGCTGAGGCACTCCAGCCGACGGGGGATACCGGAGAAGCATAGAGGACAGGGCCGGCCGGCCTTTCCGGTTGTCCACCACGACCTTCCCCCGCTTGATCACCATCCACACCGGGTTTGTGCCGAATCGGTAAGCCAGGTGACGGTAGTCTGGCAGGTCCAGGACGAGTAGATCCGCCTGTTTGCCCACTTCCAGGCTGCCGACGCGTTCCTCCCAGCCGATCGCCCGGGCGGCATTCCGGGTGGCGGCCACGATCGCCTCGGCCGGCCGCAGTCGCATCGCCCGGCAGGCCAGCGCGATGATAAAGGGCATGGATTCGCAATAGCAGGTTCCCGGGTTCAGGTCGGTGGCGAGCGCCAGGGTCCCGCCGGCATCGAGCAGGGCGCGTGCCGGGGTATAATGGCTTTGCCCCAGTCCGAAGGGCGTCCCCGGGAGCGAGACGGCGACGGTCGCGGAGCGGGCCAGGGCGAGCAGCTCGGTCTCCGGGGTACAGACCAGGTGGTCCGCCGAGACGGCGCCCAGCTCGACAGCAAGCAGCGTGCCACCGAGCGGCGCGAACTCGTCCGCGTGGATCTTGAGCCCCATCCCAAGTTCCCGCGCGCGCTCCAGGATGCGGCGCGCCTGGGCCAGATCGAAGGCCCCCCGGTCGCAGAAGACATCGCAGAAGAGCGGGGCCGGCCGCGGAGCAGCAGCCGTCGCCTCCTCCCAGAACGAGGCGGCGGCCGGAAGCATCTCCTCCACGACCAGGCCGACGTAGCCGTCGGGGTCCGAACGGAACTCCGCCGGGACGGCGTGCGCCGGCAGAAAGGTGGGCACCAGGTCCATCGCGTGCCGGGCATCCAACTCCAGGATCGCCCCAAGGAGCCGTAGCTCCCCCTCCGTCTCCAGCGCATAGCCGGTTTTGACCTCGGCGGTGGTCGTTCCATGGGCGAGCATGCGGTCCAACCGCGCCCAGGTTTCGCCAAGCAGCGCCTCCCGAGGGGCGCTACGCGTCGCCTGCACCGTGCTCAGGATCCCCCCGCCGGCCTCGAGGATCTCGAGATAGCTTGCCCCACGCAACCGGAGCTCGAACTCCAGAGCGCGGGAACCGGCAAAAAGGGCATGGGTGTGCGGATCCACCAGTCCAGGGAGGACCACACGCCCTCCGACGTCGATCATCCGGCGCGCCCGGTAGGCGGATGCGATCTCCCGCGTTTCCCCCACCGCGACGATCGTCGCTTCCTGGATGGCCACAGCGCCGTCCTCGATGATCCCGAGAAGGGAAGCATCGTCATGGCCGCCCATCGCGATGGTCAGGAGCTGCCCGGCATGGAGCAGAAGCAGGTCCGCTTTCATCCCGACTCCTCGCGGCGGGGCGGGCTCAGGCGGGGGATCTGCAAGAGCGCGACGCGCCACACCGGCAGGGCGTTCAGTCGCTCCAGCGCCCGGGCCTGTGCCCGGTTCTCCTGGGCAGTCCGCGCGCTCAGGGCGCGCTGCAGGAAAGATTCGAGCCCCCAGGAAAAAAGGACGAACCCTGCCAGAATGCCGCCCAGGCCAGCAAACAGCCCCCAGTTTGCGCTAAGCCAACGGCGGGTGATCACGATGTAGTAAAGGAAGGCCGCCAAAGCCAGCAAGAAGAGTACCTTGCAGCCGGTCTCTAATCCGTAGCGGAGGAGGAGCCACCGCAATCCGGTACGTCGGAGAAGCACCACCTGCAGGAGGAGGAAAAAGATCACCGGAGGCACCAGGGTGAAAACGAGCACCCGGCCCGGCGAAAAGGGCCCAAGGATCGTGGCCACCAGGAAGCCGCCCAGGGCATAGAAAGAAAAGGCCTGGACGGCCTGTTTGAAGAAGGTTGGTGTGGTCGAATGAGAAGGCATCCGTTGGCTCCATCGTTCGGGCAGACCAGCCCGCTACGCATCGCCATCATAACACAGGCTCCCGTCGCAGGCAAACGCGCCCTCTCGGGTTCGGCCGAGCCCGCATCGCCGGGGCACAAACAAGGAGGTCACTCCCCTTTCTGCCCGGGTAGGGCGATCCCTTCGTCCCCAGGCCTCACCGATCGACGGCGCACAGCAGCCGTAGGGCACGCGTCCCCCTGGCGTCCTCCATCCGGGTTTGTCCCCATAGGGGTTCCGTGCTATAATCGCCATTGTGGTTCGAAACCAGGAGGGGCGATCGGAATGGGTTCGGTCAAAGAGCAGGCGGACAGGATCATCGCCAACGTCGAGCGGGTGATCGTGGGCAAACGCCCCGCGGTCGAGCTTCTCCTGATCGCGATCCTTTCCCAGGGGCACGTGCTCATCGAGGACGTGCCGGGGGTAGGCAAGACGATGCTAGCGCGCTCGATCGCCCGTTCCATCGGCTACACCTTCAAACGGATCCAGTTCACGCCGGACCTCCTTCCCAGCGACGTGATCGGGGTGTCGATCTACAACCAGAAGACCCAGGAGTTCGAATTCCGCCCCGGCCCGGTGATGGCCAACCTGGTGCTGGCCGACGAAATCAACCGCGCCACCCCCAAGACTCAGTCCGCCCTGCTCGAATCGATGGAGGAGCGGCAGGTCACGGTGGATGGGGTCACCCACCCGCTCCCGCGGCCTTTCATCGTCCTGGCTACCCAGAACCCGATCGAGTACGAGGGGACCTTTCCGCTGCCCGAGGCCCAGCTGGACCGCTTCCTGCTGCGCATCTCCCTGGGCTATCCCGCCCAGCTGGACGAAATCGAGATCCTCCGCCGCCAGCAGTTCCGCCATCCCATCGAAGACCTGGAGCAGGTGGTCGACCTGGAAGAAGTGCGCGCCATGCAGGAGGCGATCAAAGAAGTGCACGTCTCGGAAGAGATCGAGGAGTATATCACCGCCCTGGTCGCGGCAACCCGGGAGCATGAGGAGGTCTACCTGGGGTCGAGCCCGCGGGGGTCCCTGGGCCTCTACCGCACCTGCCAGGCGCGGGCAGCCATCCGGGATCGGGATTACGTCATTCCGGACGACGTCAAGGCGATGGCCATCCCCACCCTGGCCCATCGGCTGATCATCAACCCCGCGGCCCGGATTCGCGGGGTGACCGCGCGGATGGTGGTCGAGGAGCTGTTGCGGGAAGTGCCGGTGCCCGGTGCGCGTCCGGTCGGGGCGAAGGGAGCGTAGGGGTCGTGGACCTGGAGCGGCTGATCCGAACGGTGGGGTACCTGGGCCTTTTCGGCATCATCTTTGCCGAGTCCGGCCTTTTCTTCGGCTTTTTCTTCCCGGGGGACAGCCTGCTCCTTACAGCCGGCCTCCTGGCTTCGCGGCACGAACTGGACATCCGCGTCCTGATCCCCTTGCTCTTCGTAGCCGCCGTGGCCGGCGATACCGTCGGCTATTGGTTTGGGGCCAAGACCGGCCCCCTCCTCTTCAAGCGCCCTCGCTCGCTCTTCTTCCGGCCCGAATACCTAGAAAAAGCCCAACGCTTCTACGAACGACACGGCGGCAAGACGATCACCCTGGCCCGCTTTCTCCCCATCATCCGCACCTTTGCTCCTATCGTCGCCGGCGCCGCGCGGATGCGATACCGCCGCTTCCTGCTCTTCAACCTGGTCGGTGGGCTGGCCTGGGCCGTGGGGGTCACCTGCTTGGGCTACTTCCTTGGGCGCGCGTTTGGCTCGATCGCCGGAGTAGACCGCTATTTTACCCTGCTCGTGATCGCCTTCTTCATCATCCCGGGATTGCCTACCCTGATCCACCTCTGGCGGGAGCGACGCCACGAAGTTTGGGCCTGGTTCCGCTTGCGGGTGCTGCGTCAGGCGGCCACGCCAGACCCCCCGAGAGAACAAAACCCGGGCGAGAATTCGCGCCCGGGTTCCTAGCCGCGATCCTCGCCGGGTTACTTTCTCCCCCCGCTCAGCCAGGTGACCAGAGCCCCTGCGAGCAAGACCAGCGTGACGATCCACGGGGCACTTCCCCGTAACCGCAGCTCCAAAGAGAGCACGACCCAGACCACCGCCAGGCCGAACGATGCATAGCTCAGGATCCTCAGCAACCGGTGAGGGGGAATGGCTGGCTCCTTGGGGGTCGGGAAAACTCGCTGGATGGCTGCCTGGACATCGGGATCGTTCCACGTTTGCAGGGCACGGAGCGCCGCGCTCCGCACGTCCTCGAGCGGGTCCTCTAGGGAGGCGATCAGGGTTTCTTTGGCCTTCTCTCCGCCGATCTGCCCCAGGGCCCACACGGCAGTCCAGCGCACGTTGCTGTTCTCGTCGTGGCGGGCGGCGAGCAGAGCTTCGATCGCGGCCTCCGCCTTCAATTCGCCCAGTGCCTCCGCAGCGCGCTGCCGCACTTCCCAGACGGGGTCGCGGAGCGCCTGGATCAATCCGGCAACGTCTTGCGCGGCCTTCATCTCCGCCACGGTGGCCATCGTGCTCCTCCTTCGTGGCTGCAACTCTGGCTGGGCCTATTATAGCGATCTCCGCCTGTATGCGCAAGGTTGACAATCGTACTTCTGTGTGGTACAATTTTTGAAAACGGAAGCGTTGAAGCCTGGTCTGTAGTCTGGACGCCTGGGCCAGGTGGAGCGGGTGGCGTAACCGGCCGTTTTTCCATTTGCGGTCCGGTTCTTTTTTGCCACACATTTCCCTGCAAGCCCCTCGCTGAGACGCCGGAGCGCAAGACGGACCAAGCCGATCGCTTCCCGAACGCAGGCGGAGGCGATGAACCCTGGCCTGTACGTTGGACACCTGGGCCAGGGGGAGCCACTGGTGTAACCGGCCGTCCTGGCGGAAGCGCTTCTTCGCTCCTTTCGCAGCACGGCCGTTTTTCTTTTGCGGAGTGCGGAAGCGATCGGCTGCCATCTGTGATGGACGTAGGTGAAAGCGGCGGGGAACGACCCAAAAGGAGCCACGGACCGCTGGGCCTCGCCGGAAGGAGGGATCGATGAAGAGGTTTCGAGACCGCCTGGCCACCGCCCTGGCGCTGCTTCCCCTGCTTGGGTTATTGGTCCTTCCCCAACCTCCGGTGACCCAGGCGGGCATCGCCCCCCAGTTCTCCCCTCCCATCCTCGACGGCCGCCTGGATGACGTCTACCTGGAATATGGCCGGGTCACCCGGTATATCGACTTGGGCGTCCACACCCCCACCCGTCAGTCCAGCGTGGCCGCAGCCTACCTCTACGTACTGGAAGACGCCCAGTTCGTCTACGTCTTTTACCACCAGGATCCGTACTACGCCAACGACAACTCTTACGGGGCGACATCGGTGCACTGGGAGGCGATGCCCAGCAAGAGACGAAACTTTGGCGATATTGTCGAAAGCGACCGGGGTGAGTTCACCTTCGAGGATGCAGCAGGAGGGATCGCGGCCCATTTCTACCTCGATCAGCTCTCCCCCAAAGCCGGAACCCCTTCGGGATACGCCTGTCTTGGTTTCTCCGGGGGCGACGGTGGGTGGATCGAAGGCTACGCTAGCTCGGAATACTTCGAAGTGACCAGCGGGATGGACTATAACCTCAACCAGACCGGCTACTGCAGCGGCGGCGTCTGCCGCTGCGGGAGCGCGGCCAACCTCCTGGTGAATTCCCCTCCCGCTTCCGGCACTTACGAGACGCTGGACCCCGCCTGTGCGGACTGGCAGTGGTACAACGGTTGGGAGATCCGGGTGAACAAGGAGGCCTTTGCGCCCCTGGGCTTCGGCATCGTCATCGGCAACCACCACAACTCCCCGACGAAGATGTGCCACAAAAGCGAGCCGGAGTGTAAGAAGCCGCCGGGGCTCGCCCTGGCCCGAAGCGCGATCGGCGACCGCGTCTGGTATGACCTGGACGGAGACGGACTCCAGGATCCGGGCGAACCCGGCTTGCAAGGCGTGCGCGTCCGCCTGATCGACCCCCGGGACGGCCGACTCCTGGAAAGTACCTGGACTGGAGCGGACGGCAACTACCTGTTCTCCATGCTGGCCAACGAGTACTATATCGTCCAGGTCGATCCGAGCACCCTGCCGGCCGGCTTTGCTCCCACCAACGTCGAGCTTCCCGGAGGGGACTATCACGCCATCTACTGGAACAACGTCTGCGGCAGCGACTGCATCCAGCGCGACGGTCGCACCTACGAGCAGATCTTTTACATCAACCTCGACGACAACCAGGTGTACCGCGCCGCCGACTTTGGCTTCCGGCCGGCTGGCGCGGCCATCGGTGACCTGGTCTGGTCGGACGCCGATCGGGACGGCATCCAGGACCCGGGCGAACCGGGGATCGGCGGGGTGCTCCTGGAGCTGCTGGACGAATCGGGGAACCCCCTGGGCCCTACGGCCACCACGACCGCTGCCGGCTGGTACCTTTTCGCCGGCCTGAGCGCCGGCACCTACCGCGTGCGCCTCGCGGAAAGCAATTTTGCCCCCGGCGGCCCGCTCGAGGGCTACACCCTGACCTCCGGCCCACACGCTCAGCCGAGTCCCACCCCACCCATCGCCCTCGTGCCCGACGAGCCCTACCTGCGCGCCGACTTTGGCCTCTACCGCGCTGGCCTGGGAACGATCGGCGATACCGTCTGGTTCGATGCCGATAACGACGGCCTTCAGGACCCGGATGAGGTCGGGGCACCCCAGGTGACCCTCGAGCTCTCCCTCGATACCGACCAGGACGGCGAACGCGATCCCGGGGAGCCCGTGATCGCCCAGGCGCTCACGGATGACCAGGGCCACTATGCCTTCGCCGGGCTCCCCCTGGAGCAGCATTACTTGGTCCACGTGACCGACCGAAACGGGGTGCTCGACGGCTTTGAGATCACCACCTACGACTTTAACCTGAACCGCTACAACGACCCCTACCCGGCCTACCTGACCGCTTCCTCCCCAAGCGACCTCGATGCCGACTTTGGCTACAACCGCGACGGCGCCATCGGGGACCTGGTCTGGTTCGATGCCGACCGGGACGGGCTCCAGGATCCCGGCGAAATCGGCGTCTCCGGCGTGAGGGTCAACCTGAGCGGTGAGGCAACCAAAACGACGACCACAGGACCCGATGGCAGTTACCTCTTCCCGGACCTCCGTGCCGGGAACTACCAGGTAGCGATCGTCATTCCGCCCGGCTACCTGCTCTCCCCAGGCACCCCTAACCCACACCCCTGCTCTCTGAGCGGAAACCAAAGCTATCTCGACGCCGACTTTGGCCTCTACCGGGACGACCTCTATCAGATCGGCGATACCGTCTTCCACGACCGCAACGCGAACGGTGTCCAGGAAGCCGGCGAAGAGGGTTTTCCCGGCGTGACCCTCGCCCTCTTTCGCGATAGCGACGGCGATGGCAACCTCGACCCGACCGAGCCGCTCCTTGGCACGAGCGTCACCGATGCCGACGGCCACTACACCTTCTACGGGGTCACCAACGGCGCCTACTTCGTCGTTGTCACCGACCGCAACGGGCTCCTGAACGGGTACCGGATCACGGCTGGTCTGACACCCTTCCCGGTCACCGTCAGCGGCTCCAGCCGCCTGGACGTCGACTTGGGCTTCGTGCGGAGCCCGGCGACCGGTGCGATCGGCGACCGGGTGTGGTACGACACCGACGGGGACGGGGTCGAAGACGTGACCGAGGGCGGCATCGCCAACGTGCTCCTGAGCCTGCATCGCGACGAGAACCACAATGGCAGCTACGACCCAGGGGTCGACCCCCTGGTGGCCACCACGCGGACTGCCGCCGACGGTCGCTACCGTTTCGAGGCGCTGACCTCGGGAGCCTACTTCGTCCGCGTGGACGAGGGCAATTTCACCGGCGGCCCGCTCGAGGGGATGTATGGGACAAACGAGCCGGACCACCTGGCCGGGGTGATCCTCCTCGGGGAAGGAGAAGACTACCTGGACGCCGATTTCGGCTACCGGGGGATCGGCTATGCGATCGGCGACTATCTCTGGAGCGATGCCGACAGCGACGGCATCCAAGACCCCGGTGAACCTGGGATCGGCGGAGTGCTCCTGGAACTGCTCGACGGCGGCGGGAACCCGACCGGACTGACCCGCACGACCGCGCCCAACGGCTCCTACCTCTTCTCCAACCTGGCGGCCGGGAGCTACATGGTGCGTGTGGCGGCGAGCAATTTCCTTCCCGATGGTCCCCTCTACGGCTACACGGTCACCTTCGGCCCCCAGAGCGAGGGGGCGGACACCAGCCGTGTGGTGACCTTTGTGAACGACGGCAACCCGGCCAACGACACGCTCTCCGACGTGGACTTTGGCTATCACCACCCGGCCTTGGGCAGCATCGGGAACCTGGTCTGGTTCGACTCCAACGGCGACGGGGACCGCGATGCCGGCGAGCCCGGCCTCCCGAACGTCACCGTGGACCTGGTGGTAGACCTGGACGGCGATGGGAACTGGGATGCGGCGGAGCCGTTCATCGCCTCCATGGCGACCGATGGCAGCGGGATGTACGGTTTTGTGGGCCTGCGCCTGGACGACGGCGGTGGGGACGGCGATGCCGATTACCTGGTGGTGGTCACGGACCGCAACGGGGTGCTCGCCGGGACCACCCAGACCTCCGGGACCCCGCATCAGGACGACCACAGCCAAACGAACCCGTGCGCGGTGACGCTCTCCTCAGGCACGCCGAACGTTCCGTGGGCCGACTTTGGCTACTACGGGCCCCCGGGCGCCGTGGGGGACCGGGTTTGGCACGACGCGAACCACAACGGCCGCCAGGACGCGGGCGAGAGCGGCATCCAGGGCGTGGCCGTGCGTCTGTACCTGGACCTCGATGGTGACGGCACGATCGACCCGGGCGTGGACAACCTGCTTCGCACGGCGATCACCGATCCCTATGGCCGTTACCTCTTCACCGGCCTGCAGCTCGGGAGCTACATCGTGCAGCTGCCCGAGACCAACTTTGTCCCGGGAGCGGTGCTCGAGGGCTTGAGCGCCACCCTCCAGAACGAAAGCGGCATCCCGGACGACGAGGATAGCGACGGGGACCCGGTGCTCCACACGGCCGCGGTGCAGCTCACCGCCTCGAACCGCAACGATGTCACGGTCGACCTGGGCTTCTATGCCCCCGATCCGAGCTATGCGATCGGCAACCTGGTCTGGTTGGATATGGACAACGATGGCCACTGGGATATCGTCGAGCCCGGCCTGGACGGGGTGACCCTGGTGCTGCACCGAGACCTGGACGGCGACGGCATCCTGGATGCGAGCGACCCGATCCTCGGCCGCGCCACGACTGCCGATGGCGGGAACTACGGCTTTGCTAACCTGCCGAACGGCCGCTATATCGTACACGTGACCGACGAGCGGAACGTCCTGTCCGGCTATCTCCTGACGGACGGCGTGGACAACGTCGACGGGGAGAGCCAGACCAACCCCTATGCGGTGATGGTCAACGGGGCGAACGTCCCATACGCGGACTTTGGCTTTTACGACGGCGGGATCCCCACGCCGGTGCGCCTGATCGATTTCCGCGCCGAAGGCCGGCCGGGCGAGGTGTGGCTCACCTGGGAAACGGCCATGGAGATCGACAACCTGGGATTCAACCTCTACCGCCGTGAGGCCGGCCGAGGGGCGTTCCAGCGGCTAAACCAGGTGCTGATCCCCTCCCTCGTGCCGGGTGGCGGAAGCGGGGCCTCATACACCTATGTCGACCGCCCGGTGGCCAGCGGTACACGCTACGAGTACCTCCTGGCGGATGTCGATTTCAACGGCTTCGAGACGCGCCACGGGCCAGTGGAAGCGTTCGTACCGTACGCCGTCTATCTTCCGCTGATCGTGCACCGCTAAGGCCCGAGCAGGAAGAGGGGGGCGGGGTTTCCCCGCCCCCCTCTTGTGTCCCCGCAGAGCGCCGGTGCCTATCCAAGCGCCTCGATCACCCGGAAGGGGTCGCTGGAGATAACGCTCGCCGCGTACAGCTCCATCGCCCCGATGTCGCTCGTGCGGCTGTTGGGGTCTCCCCGATCCACGATGCGTCCGACAACGCCTGGAAACAGGCTCCAGTCCTCCGAGACCTCCCCCAGCGGGTGCAGGTAGAGGGCCAGGTTAAAGCTGCGCACGCCGAGCCGGCCCACGTAAGCCTCCAGCACTGCAAAGAGGGCGTCCGCCAGATCGTCGTCGTCGCGCGGCCCGACCAGGAAGAACTCCTTTTCTTTGATCGGGGTCAGGTAGGCCAGTGCCTCGACCTGGCCGAAGGCGCGCGAGAGGCCCAGGGCCCGATGGACCCGCACCAGATCCGCAAAATAGTCCTCGCCGTAGGCCGCGGTGTAGCGGTGTGCCGCCTGGCGTAGCGCCTCCACCCGGGCGTAGGGCATGCCGCGGCTCAGGGTGGTCTGAGCGTGGCCGTGTAGGATGGAGGCGCCGCTCTTCCACAGGCAGTTCCACATGAAGAAGTAGTAGACGGCTTCCGGATCGGCAGCGTGAGCGGCCTCCGCCCAGCGACGGCCGGTGCGCAGGTAATCGCCGATCGCGGCGCGGGTAAAGCGCAGCGGGTGGTGCTCGTCAAACACGATCACCCCGTGAAAGCCGTCGTACTTGGCGATGTTGCTGGCCGTGATGCTGTGGGTGCCGCGGATGCGCCCGAACGAATCCTCGGGAGTCCCCTCAAGCGGCCGGCAAAAGGGGTCTCCCCGGTTCCCCTCGATCGTCGCCTCGATGTCCGACGATGCGGAAGGCGCCTCGATGGGCCTCCGGGCGCGCAGTTCGTTGTAGAGCGCGCCTTCCAGGGTGACCCGGTTGGTCACCTTGACGATCTTTTGCCGGCGAACAGCCTCCACCGAGCCGAAGTACCGTGCAATCCAGTCGTACATGCTCTCTGGGGGAACGACCTCGCCGAAGGTCGTGCTCACGTGGAAGATGCGCCGGAAGATTGCCTGCTCCTCGGCCGGGAGGGCGGCAACGAGCGCTTCCAGCTCCAGGATGGTCCTCTTGTCTGCCACGATACCGCTTCCTCGTAGATCCGGGTTGCCCACGCAGAGTGCGCCAACGCGCCTTTCAGCGCCCGGCCCCGATCTGGTAGGCTTCGCGCGGCGGACGGACCAGCCGCGAGGCCAGCGCACGGTGGTAAAGGTCAACGTACTTGCGCGCCGAAGCATCCCACGAATAATCCGCCGACATGACCTTGAGCATGAGCCGGCGCCAGGTCTCCTTGTAGCGGTAGTTTTCCAGGGCACGGATGATGGCGGCAAAGAGGGCAAAGGGGTCATAGGCCTTGAAGGAAAAGCCGTTTCCGGCGCCGGTCTCCGGGTCAAAGTCCTGCACGGTGTCTGCCAGTCCTCCGGTGGCGCGCACGATGGGGATCGAGCCGTACCGCATGGCGATCAACTGCCCCAGGCCGCACGGTTCGAAGCGCGAGGGCATCAGGAACATGTCGCTCCCCGCATAGATCTTTTGCGCCAGGGGCGCGTTGAAGGTGAGAAAGACCTGCACCCGGTCTGGATAGCGCTGATGGATCTGGGTAAAGAGGTCGTGGTAACGCTGCTCCCCGGTTCCCAGGAGGACAAACTGCAGAGGGGTATGCCGTACCAGGGGATCGATGATCTGCGCGATCAGGTCGAACCCTTTCTGATCGGTCAGGCGGGAAATGGCGCCGATGAGAGGGATGTGGGCATCCTCGGACAGGCCGGCCTCGCGCTGTAGGGCGCGCTTGCACTCGACCTTTCCCGAAAGGTCATGCAGGTCGTAGTGGGCGGCGATGTAGGGGTCGGTCGCCGGGTTCTGCAGCTCGGGGTCGATCCCGTTCAGCACGCCGAAAAGGCGGTCGCGCCGATCGCGCAGGAGGGGATCGAGCCGCTCGCCGTACTCCGGGGTGAGGATCTCCTGGGCGTAGGTCTCGCTGACCGTATTGATGATGTCGGCGAAATAGATCCCCCGCGCCATCAGGTCGACCACGTTGTCCAGGTCGGGGATATCTGGGTGTACGATAAAGCCGTACTGGTCGATCCCGGCCACCTCGAGCACGCGGTAGCCAAAGATCCCCTGGTAGGCCAGGTTGTGGATGGTGTAAAGGGTGGCGGTGTCCTTGAAGAAGGGATCGTCCTTATAGATCGTCTTCAGCCAGTTGGGGACAATCGCCGTATGCCAGTCGTTGCAGTGGATGACCTGGGGCGCCCAATTGAGCCGCTTGCACCCTTCCAGCATCGCCCGACAGAAGAAGATGAACCGTTCGGCGTCGTCGGGGTGCATGTAGATCCCCTCGCGGTCGTAGAAATGTGCGTTTTCCACGAAATAGACCGGTACGTCATCGCCGATACGTCCCTCGAGCCACCCGGCCTCCAGGGTTTGATCGTCGAGCGGCACGGGGAACGGCTCCAGGGCCACTTTCAGGCCGAACTGCTGTGGGTCGATGTGGCGGTAGCGGGGCATCCCAACGCGGACGTCCACTCCCAGCTTCTTGAGCGCCTTGGGCAGGGAGCCAGCGACGTCGGCCAGGCCGCCGGTCTTGGCAAAGGGGACGACCTCTGCCGAAAGGTACAGCACGCGGAGCGGTTCCTTTTCTTCCATAGGGAACCTCCAACACTCAGTGTCTTCAGGCGCACAAAGGGACGCCGGGATACGCGGGCCGGACCCCGGCGTCTTGAGCCTTTTTTATGATAACACAACTAAGGGAACCTTGCAAACCCCACGACAGGCTGTCGTGGGCCGGGTTTGCATCGGGAGGGAGCTTATTGTACAATAGAAAGTGTTCCACACCCATTGCGGAGGCCATCGGGTTGTCCGCAGAAAGGGGGCCTACGATGGCCGGTGCACGCAACAATGAGGAAACGATCGAAGGGCGGCTGACCCGTGAGCGCGCCGAACTGAAGCGGGCCATCCGCCGCCTGGAGCTTCTCACCGAGCAGCTTCGAAGCGACCGGGGCGGGGGCGACGGTGGGGTCAGCAACCATATGGCCGAAGGGGCAAGCAGCACGTTCGACCAGGAGCGCAACCTGGCCCTGCTAGCGAACCTGCGCCGGACGCTGGAGCAGGTGGAAGCGGCCCTGAAGCGGCTGAACGCGGGGACCTATGGGCTGTGCGAGGTGTGCGGGGAACCGATCGACCGGGCTCGGCTGGAGGCGCTCCCCTATGCCGCGCAGTGCCTGAACTGCCAGCGGCGCCTGGAGCGAGGGTAGCCCTTGGGGAACACCGGACGCCGTGCCCCTTGTTGGCCCTGGTTGGTTGCGCTGCTCACCTTCCTCGTGGATCAGGTGAGCAAGTTTTTGGCCATTCGCTATCTGGGACCCGGTGCGCCGCAACACAGCGTGCCCGTGATCGGTTCTTTCCTGCGCTTGACCTACCTGGAAAACACCGGTGTCTCGTTCGGCCAGCTGCGCGAGTGGTCTCCCCTGATCACCCTGTTCACGCTCGCCGTAGCCGTCGGCCTGGTCGTGGGGTATCGGCACCTCCTCACCTCCAGCAGGTGGGCGAACCTGGCCCTGGGCCTCATTATGGGGGGCGCTTGGGGGAACCTAGCCGACCGTCTGCGCAGCGCTTTCCGGGTCGGCCTGCGGCAGGCTTACGTGGTCGATTTCGTTGACGTTCGCTATTACGCGGTGTTCAACCTGGCCGACGCGGCGATCACCATCGGCGGCATTCTGTACGGGGTGTATCTGGTCTTCTTCCGCAGCCGCCCGGAGGAGGAGAAGCCGTGGGCGCAGGGAGCGAGCCGGCCGAACGGCGGCTGACCTTCTTCGTGGCGGAGGGCGAAGCCGGCCAGCGCGTCGACCGGGTGGCTGCCGCCCGTATCCCTGACCTCTCGCGTTCCCGGGTGCAGCAGCTGATCGAGGCCGGGTTATTGACGGTCAACGGCCTTCCCGTGCGTCCCGGCCGGCCGGTGCGCCCCGGAGACCGCCTGGAAGTGCGCATCCCTCCCCCGGAACCGACCGACCTTGTGCCCGAACCGATCCCCCTGCGGGTCGTCTACGAGGACGCCGATGTGGTCGTGATCGACAAACCGGCCGGCCTGGTCGTCCATCCCGCGCCCGGCCATCCACGTGGCACCCTGGTCAACGCGCTCCTCGCCCGCTACCCGGACCTTTCCGTCGGGGGTTCCCTTCGCCCAGGCATCGTGCACCGCCTGGACCGGGATACCTCCGGGCTCATGGTCATCGGCCGCCACGATGCCGCCCATCGCCTCCTCCAGGCCCAGATGAAGCAGGGCGAGGTGCACAAGGCTTATCTCGTGCTGGTGGACGGGCACCTGCCGGAGCGTAGTGGCACGATCGACGCCCCGATCGGCCGTCACCCTCGACGCCGCAAGGAGATGGCCGTGGTCCCGAACGGCCGTCCGGCCCGTACCCTCTACCGCGTGCTCGAGGAGCTCGGCCCCTATACCCTGGTGGAAGCCACCCTGGCCACCGGGCGTACCCACCAGATCCGCGTCCACTTTGCCCACATCGGACACCCGGTGCTCGGCGATCCGACCTACGGAAAGCGGGCCGGGGTGCTCGGGCTTCCCCGCCAATTCCTCCACGCCTTCCGGCTCGGATTCCGCCTCCCTTCGGACGGCGCCTACCGGGAGTTCGAGTCGCCCCTCCCCGACGACCTGGCGACCGTGCTCGACCGCCTCCGGCAGCGCTACCGCGCGCCGGGGCGGGAGGCGGCGCGATGAACACCGAAGGCTTTCTCGAGCGACTTCGCCGTCACCCCTCTTACCGGGGAGAGATCGTGCACGTGGAGCGTCTGCCGGCACGGCCCGCACGCTACGGCCGCCGGAAAGAAACGCTCCATCCGGCGCTGGAACAGGCACTGGCCGAACAAGGCATCACCCGTCTCTACTGCCACCAAGCGGAGGCGTTGCACCTGGTACGAGAGGGCAAACACGTCGTGGTGACCACGCCCACAGCCAGCGGCAAAACGCTGTGCTACAACCTTCCCGTGCTCGATACCCTGCTCCAGGACCCCAAGGCCCGGGCGCTCTATCTGTTCCCCACGAAGGCACTGGCACAGGACCAGCTGCGCGTGCTGGAGGAGCTGACCTCCCTTTTCCCCTCTCCCATCCGTTTCGGCTGTTATGATGGGGATACCCCCCAGGAGATGCGCGCCCGGCTGCGGCGACGGGGGCAGATCCTCCTCACGAACCCGGACATGCTCCACCTGGGCATCCTGCCCAACCATACGCACTGGAGCCACTTCCTCTCCTCCCTGCGCTTTGTGGTGCTGGACGAGGCACACGTCTACCGGGGTATTTTCGGTTCCCACGTCGCAGGGGTCCTACGTCGCCTGCGCCGCCTCTGCCGCCTCTACGGGAGCGAACCGACCTTCATCGCCACCTCGGCGACCATGGCAAACCCGGCCGAGCATGTGGGCACGCTCACCGGATTGCCGGTTGCAGTCGTGGAAAAGGATGGGGCGCCGTCCGGAAGCCGGGATTTCGTGCTGTGGAACCCTCCCCTCCTCTCCGAGGCCACCGGGGAACGGCGCTCTTCCGCTGCGGAGGAGGCCTTTCTCGTCGCGGAACTCGTGTCCTGCGGCATCCGTACCCTGGCCTTTGCCCGGGCGCGCGTGGTGGCGGAGCTGGTGCTGCGGATGGCGCGCGAAGCCCTGAGCCGTACGCATCCCGAGGTTGCGGAACGTATCCGGGCCTACCGCGCGGGGTATCTCCCGGAGGAACGGCGGGCAATCGAGCGGGGATTGTTCCGCGGGGAGCTCATCGGGGTCACGGCGACGAACGCCCTGGAGCTGGGGATTGACGTCGGCGACCTGGATGCGACGGTGCTCGGAGGATACCCGGGTTCGATCGCTTCCACCTGGCAGCAGGCCGGCCGCAGCGGCCGCGGCACGGGGCACGCCCTTTCCTTCCTCATCGGGCAGGATAACCCGCTGGACCAGTACTTCATGCGTCACCCCGAGGCGCTCTTTGGCCGGCCGCACGAGCAGGCGCGCTGCGACCCGGAAAACCCTTACGTGCTCGCCGACCAACTGCTCTGCGCCGCCTACGAGGCCCCGCTTTCCCCGGAGGATGAGGCGTTCTTCGGCCCGCGCTTGGGCGATGTGGCCTGGCAACTGGTCGAGGAAGGGCAACTGGCCGCCCGGGGCGGCCGTTGGTTCTACGTCGGCGGCGTGCGCTATCCGGCGGAACGGGTGAACATCCGCTCCACCTCGCGGGAAAGCCTGGACCTGATCGACGAGCAGGGCCGCCTCCTGGAGACGATCGAGGCCGTGAGCGCGCCTTATCGCGTGCACCCCGGGGCGATTTACCTCCACCAGGGGGAGAGCTACCGGGTCGTGCACCTGGACCTGGAGGGCGGGGTGGCCCGGCTGGCCGCAGTGGAAGCGGACTACTATACCGAGCCGATGGACGTGACGGACCTGCGCATCGTGCGCTCCATTCGCCACCGCACGATCGCCGGCACCCCGGCGTACCTGGGGCTGGTGCGGGTGACCCAGCAGGTCATCGGTTACCGCAAGATCGCCCACTACGGACAACGGGTACTCGGCGAATGCCTGCTGGACCTCCCGGCACACACCTTCGAGACGGTGGCGCTCTGGTTCGACATCCCCCAGAAGGTGTGCCAGGGAGTCGTCGAGCAGGGGCTGGATCTGCCGGGCGGGCTCCACGCGGTAGAGCATGCGGCGATCGGCCTGCTCCCGCTCTACGCGATGTGCGATCGGATGGACATCGGGGGGCTCTCCACTCCCAACCACGTGGATACCGGGCGAGCGCAGGTGTTCATCTACGATGCCGTTCCCGGCGGCGTGGGGATCGCGGAGCGCGGCTTTCAGGTGTTGGAAGAGCTGTGGGAAACGACGTTGGAGACCGTACGCACCTGCCCCTGCGAGGACGGCTGCCCGAGCTGCATCCACAGCCCGAAGTGCGGAAGCAGGAACCGCCCACTGGACAAAGAGGCAGCGGTGTACATCCTGGAAGCGCTGACACACCCCCGGCGGGCAAGCCACCGAAAAGGAGGGAATCGATGAGGGCGATGGTGTTGCGGCGTTTGGGCCGGCTAGAGGAGAATCCTACCCCCTTGGAGATGGCCGATCTACCGCTCCCGGAGCCTGCCCCCGGCGAGATCCGGGTGCGGGTGTCCACCTGCGGCGTCTGCCACACGGAGTTGGATGAGATCGAGGGGCGCACGCCTCCGCCCCGGCTGCCGGTGGTGTTGGGGCATCAGGTGGTCGGCCGGGTAGAGGCACGCGGACGGGAAGCGCGCCGTTTCCGCGAAGGCGACCGGGTGGGCGTGGCCTGGATCTATTCCGCCTGCGGCAAGTGCCGCTTCTGTCGCTCGGGCCGCGAGAACCTTTGCCCCGAGTTTCGGGCCACGGGGCGGGATGCGGACGGTGGCTACGCGGAGTACATGGTTGTGCCCGAAGCCTTTGCCTATCCGATCCCGGAGGCGTTCTCCGATGCCCAGGCCGCGCCGCTCCTGTGTGCCGGGGCGATTGGGTACCGGTCGCTACGGCTGAGCGGCCTCCAGGAAGGAGCCCGGCTCGGGCTCACCGGCTTTGGCGCCTCCGGCCACCTGGTGCTCCAGATGGTGCGCTACCGGTATCCGGATGTCCCGGTGTACGTCTTTGCCCGGAGCGAGACGGAACGGGCATTTGCCCGCGAACTGGGGGCTGTGTGGACCGGCGACACGACGGACCAGGCCCCCGAGCCGCTGGACGCGATCATCGATACCACGCCGGCCTGGAAGCCGGTGGTGGAGGCCCTGCGCAACCTGGCCCCCGGCGGGCGCCTGGTGATCAACGCCATCCGCAAGGAGGACGCGGACCGAGAATATCTGCTGCGCCTGGACTATCCCATGCACCTGTGGATGGAAAAAGAGGTGCGCAGCGTGGCGAACGTCACCCGGCAGGATGTGGCCGAGTTCCTGGAGCTCGCGGCCGAGATGCGCCTCCGCCCGGAGGTGCAGGAATATCCCTTAGAGGAAGCCAACCGTGCGCTAAGGGAACTGAAGGGACGCGGGGTGCGGGGAGCCAAGGTGCTGCGCATCGCGCCCTAAGTAGGCCAGGACGTGGCTCATTGGACGCTTCCCGCGTCGATGCCTCCGGGCCACCTTTTCCTATCCAGGCGGATGGCCGGCGCACGGAAGTGGTCATCCGGTGTCTCTCCGCTCCCCCTGCCTTATACCTCTACCCCAAAAAGCGTCCGCAGGAGCAGGCCGATCGCAAAGCTCACACCCGCCACGATGAGGCTCAAGGCGCTCATCTCCAGGAAGCGCCGCCGGAACGGCACATCCTGGGCCACAGCGATGTAGTAGTTGAACAGGGCGATGATGCCCACAGCCACCAAAAGGGTAGCGACCAGACAGATGGCATAGCGGCGCAGGATCAGGTAGGGCAGGATCAACAGCACCACCGTGGCCAGGTAGGTCATCCCGGTGTAGACGGCCGCCTTCAGGGGCTCTCGCTCCGTTTTCTCCGTGCGCGTGGAAAGGTACTCCGAAGTGGCCATGGATAGGGCCGCGGCAATCCCGGTGACCGCGCCGGTCATCGCGATCAGCCGCGTGTTCTGGAGGGCCAGGGTCAGGCCCGCAAGTGCACCGGTCAGCTCTACCAGGGCGTCGTTCAATCCTAGCACGATCGAGCCGGTGTAACGCAGCCGTTCTTCGTCCAGGAGCGCGATCAGGGCCTCCTCGTGCGCGCTCTCCTCGCTGGCGATCGTTTGCGCGCCGGGGATCTCCCGCATGACCGCGCTGTACTCGTGCTGCGCCCGGTCCTCGCCGCGTTCCATCAGCTTGACGGCGAAGGTAAAGCCAAGGACGCGCGCCAGAAGGCAATAGAACGCCACCCGGATCCAATCCGGGCGCGCTTCGTGCCCCGTGTGCTCGCGCCAGTATTGGGCATGGCGCAGCTCGTCCGCCGCGATCCGTTCCAGGACCTCGCGGTTCTCCGCAGACTTTTGCCTTCGCGCCAGGCGGGCATAGATGTGGTGCTCGGTGATCTCGGCGCGCTGGTAGCCCCGCAAGAGGCCCATCGTTTGGGGGGAGAAAGCTCGTTCTTCCATAGCAGGCTTCTCCAGGGAGCAAAGAGTCGATCGCTTCCGGGCCTATGGTACCCCAAAACCCGCCGGGGGTCAACCCTCCGTGGGTGTCCACCGAAAGCGGCCCTCGGCCGGCCGCTGCCTGAGAAGAGGGCACGCCACCGGGGCACCGCTTGGCGGGCCTTGTTTGACAAAGGAAAGATTATGATGTAGCATAAGCTTGTAACGGCGATGAGGCTCGCCGGGCAGCATGTCTGCCCACTGTCGCCTGGCGACTGATAGCCTCTACCGGCGGTCCAGGACCGCGTGGTAGAGGCTTTTTCACTAAAGGCGTAGGTAAATGCCCCAGCATCTGGCCGATTCTGAGCTGAAAGAAGCCCTGGCTCAGCCAGGGTGCCCGCTATGCCGTCTTGCCCGGGAGGCGGTGGGGCGCTTCCTGGCCCACTTGCTGTACGAAAACGTCAACGATCCGGGCGTACGGAGCGAGCTCACGCTGGCCCGGGGGTTTTGCAACCTGCACGCCTGGCAACTCGAGGAGGAAGGGGATGCCCTGGGGACAGCCATCCTGTACCGGAATATACTAGGAGCGCTGGTGGAGCTGCTCGAAAGATGCCTGCAGAGAAGCAAGCGTCTGCGCCAGTCCAGGCGGGTTGGTGCGCTGCGGACCATCCTGCAGCCCCAAAGGCCGTGCCCGGCTTGCCGCGCGCGGGAGAACGCAGAAGCCGTCTACATCCATGCCCTTGTGAGCCAGCTCGATGACCCGGAAGTGCGGGACGGATTCCTGCGCGCGGGAGGGCTATGCCTCCCCCATCTGCAACGTACGCTGGAGGTTGCGCGGCCGGAGCAGGCGGGGGAACTGCTGGCCTTGCAGCGAGAGGCATGGACACAGTTGCTGGAGCAACTCGGCGAGTTCATCCGTAAGCAGGACTACCGGTTCCGGGAAGAAGGGCTCGGAGCGGAGGGCGACTCCTGGATCCGAGCCCTGGCACAGGTGTCCGGCCAGCCGGGTGTCTGGTAGACGTTTGGGAGCAGATGGGCCTTGGGCAACAAGCAAAGGTTTCTCCTGGCTGAAGCGGAACTGCAGGCAGCCTTCGGTTTGGACGGGTGCCCGATCTGTCGCATCCGGAAAGAGGCCGAGCGGCGTTACCTCTTTCATCTGCTGTGGGAAAACGTGAACGACCTTTCGACGCGCGAGCGCCTGGTGCGCAGTTACGGCTTCTGTCCGAGCCATACCTGGGCGCTCTTTCAGTTGGAGCAGGAAGCGTTCGGGGATCACCTGGGCAGCGCGATCCTCTACCAGGACCTGGTTGCCCGCTTGAGCGCCCATCTAGGGCGCCGGAACCCGGAGGGCCGCAGGGCTGCTCGCCGCGTGGCGGGCCACAGGCGGCACCCCTATATTCCGGAATCGCCCTGCCCGGCCTGCGAGCAGGGCGAGGCGACAGAGCAACGCGCCGTCGGGTGGCTGGTAGCGGCATGTGCAGACGAGGGCTTCCGCGAGGCCTACCGGGCTTCCGAGGGGCTGTGCTACCGCCACTTGCTCCAGGCCCTCGAGCTTGCCTCCCGTACGACCGAGGACAAGGTGGCCCACTTTCTGGCTGCCGAAGCTGCGGCACGGCTGGAAACTCTGAGCGGGGACCTAGAGGGCTATATCCGCAAACATGTATGGCAATACCGCAACGAGCCCATGGAAGATCGGGAATCCCGGGCACCGGCAAGGGCGGCGCGCTTTTTCGGCGGCTTCCAGGGGGAAGCCACCGGCGACGAACCCGAACGCGACGAGGGGTCAGCGGAGTGAGGCTGTGGAACCAACGACTGCCATTCGCGTGATCGTGAGCCGGGAAACCGGGCGCGAGATCGAAGCGCTCCTGGAGGCGCTCGGCTGGACCCTCCAGGAGGGGCTGGCACGCCTGCTTGTGGCCGGCCTGGAGTACGTCGCGGGCGAACGATCGTTCCAGGCGTTCGCGAGCTGTCCGGGCCTGACGGAGGACGTCCTGGTGCAGCTGGGGCAGATGCCCGATACGGGCGCCCGGCTGGCAGCGATCCTGGTTCGGGTGGCCGAAATGGAGCAGGTACACCAGGGCTACCAGGCCACCTACGGGAAGATGATGGGCGAATCCGACGGATATCGGGAGCGGGTCTGGGCGCTGCGCCGGGAAACGGAGGCGCTGCAGGCCGAGATCCGCCGCCTGCGTGCGGAAATCGCCCGGCGAAAAACGGGCGGGGAAACGACTGCCCCCCGGACGAGCTGGGTCGAACGCCTGCGCGCCTGGAAGGTGGGCCGCGGAGGGGGACGACGGTGACCGAAGAGAAATTGGTGGCGCTGGAGATTCGGATCCCCCGCGAAGTCGCCGGCCGGGTTGAGCAGACCATCGCCGCCGAGGGATGGGAACACGAAGAGGGATGGCGGCTCCTTCTGGCCTGCGGCCTGTATGTCCTCAGGATCGAGCAGGTGCTCGAGGAGGTGCGGGAAGGCAAAGCAGACCCCCGGGCGCTGGCCGACCTTCTGGCGCAGGGTCTGCGGATGGAATCCCGCCTGGCCTCGCTGCGCTTTCGCGCCTTCGAGCTCCAGCAGGCCCTGCAGGACTGGAAGCTCTCCTCGGGGGCGGTGCAGACTACCTGGGAGACGCTGCCTGGGGAATGCCGCCGGCGCGAGGCGGAGGTGGCTGCCCTCCAGGCCGAGCTCGAGCGGCTCCGGGCAGAACTGGCCGCCCTGGAGTGAGGCTACGGTCATCTGCCCGAAACCGGGCCGCTCGTGGGCCGGCCGGGTCGCGCCCGGCCTACGGTGAGAGGGAAGCCTTCCCTTCCAGAAACGCATCCAACGCTTCCAGGAACGCCTCTGGACATTCCTCCTGCGGCACATGCCCGCACTCCGGAAGGATCACCAGCCTGGCCTGGGGCAGTTCTCCCGCCAGCCTGATGCTCTGCGCAGTGGGGACGATGCGATCGTCGTCTCCGGTGATCACCAGCACCGGTACCCGTACCTCGCTCAGGCGATCCTCCAGGCCCAGGGGGTGGCCGGCGCGCACCAGTTCCCAAAGCGCGCGATCCCAGTCCTTCGCCCGGAGGGGTTTGAGGTACCCTTCCCACAGGTCGGGCGTGATCCGGCTGGGGTCATGCCAGGCCATACGCAGAAGGCGGTTTCCCCACCGGCGGATGCCGCGGAGCAGAAGGGGGCCGAGACGGCGCAATTGCGGGGCCCTGAGAAACGGGCGCAGCCACGGGGGCGCTCCTCCGCCAAGGTACACCGCTGCATCCACCAACACCAGGGCCTCGACGCGCTCCGGATGGGCGAGCGCGGTCCAGAGCGCGGCCGTTCCCCCGGCGGAGTGGCCCACCAGGACCGCGCGCTCGAACCCCAGCGCGTCCATCAGGCCGACCGCCAGCTCTGCCTGGGCTTCCGGAGCATAAGGATTGGGGCCCGACCACTCTCCGGGCATCGGCCGTTCGGTCAGGCCAAAGCCCGGCCGGTCGTAGGCCACCACCGTCCGCCCCTGCGAGAGCGGCCCGAGCACTGCTCGCCAGGAAAAGGTGCTGGCCCCGAAGCCGTGCAGCAGAAGGAGGGCCGGCTCTCCCGATCCCGCCTGCTTGTAGTGCACCGTGATCCCGTTCACCTCGACGAACCGGCTATCGGGGTCGGCCAGCTGCTCGGGCGGGACCGTGTCGGCCAGGGGCGGCACGGGGATCAGGAAAGGGCCGACCAAGAGGAGGGCCAGTGCGGCCCCCAGGCCGATCAGCCACCGAGCGATCTTCCTTGCGGGCATCTCTATCCTCGCACGAGCAGGAAGCGCACCAGGCCGCAGGCCGCTCCTCCCAGCACCAACCAGAGAGAATCCACGCGGAAGCGCAAGAGGACCAGCAGGCCCGCAGCAAGGATCAGCGCCGTCCACACGTCCACTACGGCGCTCCGGAAGAGCGCGATGAGGGCGGAAAGGATCAGCGCGACCACGGCTGCGTTCACCCCTCGCAAGAAGGCCTGAGCGATGCGCGAGCGGCGCAAGCGCGGGATCCACGGCCCCACCAGCGCCACGATAATGAAAGAAGGGGAAAAGACGGCTGCGGTTGCCACAACCGCTCCTGGCGGTCCGGCCAACAGGTAGCCGATGAAGGTGGCCGAGGAGAGCACGGGCCCTGGGGTGATCTGGCCCATCGCGATGGCATCCAGCAGCTGCCGCTGGGTGAGCCAGCCGTACCGCTCTACAACGTCGTGCTGGATAAAGGCATAGAGCACCATTCCGCTGCCGAAGAGAAGCGATCCCACTTTCAGGAAGAAAAGCCCCAGTCGCAGCAACCGGCCGTCCGAGGCAGGTGCGGACACGCGTGCGAAACATCCGATGCCCAAGAAAAGGCCGGCCAGGCTCGCCGGTGCCTCGAGGAGGATACCGGCCGCTCCCGCGCCCAAGAGTAGGACGGCTTCATGGAGGCCCAGCAGAGCAGCCACCAGGCAGGCCACAGCCAACAGGATCGTGCGCCAGTCTCGGAGAGCGGCACGGCCCAGGCGATAGGTCGCTGCCAGGAGGATCGCCACGACGGCCGGGTTCATGCCGTAAAAGAGCGTAGCCACTTGGGGGAGGGTGCCGAAGCGGACGTAGACCCAGCTCAGCACTAGGGTGATGAAGAACGCCGGGAGGATGAAGGACGCTCCTCCGGCGACCAGTCCCGCCCAGCCGGCGTGCACAAAGCCGATGTGGCTGGCCATCTCCACCGCGTTGGGGCCGGGCACCAGGTTGGTGGCAGCCAGCAGGTCCAGGAAATGCTCGCGCGTCAGCCAGCCCCGGCGGGTGACGGCCTCCTGTTCCATGAGCGCGATGTGGGCGGCCGGCCCACCGAAACTGATCGCGCCCAGTTTCAGGAATAGCGCGACCACCTCCAGGAGGGAGCGCTGGCGGCGCAAAGAGGCCAACGTTGCCTCCCAGTCCTCCCTTTCGGGAGCCACTGTTTCCCTAGCCGGCCGCCTTCAGCTCCGCGAGGCGCTCTTGTACCGCCCGTATTTCGGCCTGCAACTCCTTCAGGTATTCCTCCAGGCGTGCGATCCGCTCTTCACGGCTCGCAAAGCGCCGACGAAACCCGGGCTTCCATCCTTCGGGCTCCATGCAGCAACAACCGTGATGCCAATGAGGTCCAGGGTAGCCACACATGGTTTCACCTCCGGTCTGTTTTTGAGGGGAAATGGGCCTCGTATTCGGCGAGAAAGCGTTCCAACCGCTCCCGCGTGCGGCGCACCGTCGCGGCCCAGCCGTGCAGGTACTCGAGGCCCTCTTCGGTCAGTTCGTAGACGCGGCGGGCCGGCCCACGCCCTTCGGTATCCCACGAGGAGCGCACCAGGCCCTCCTCCTCGAACTGGCGCAGCGTACGGTAGAGCAGGCCGGGATCGGCGGGCGGGGTATCTTCCTCCTGTGCCAGCCGCTCGATCAGTTCGTAGCCGTGGGCCGGCTTCTGGGCGAGCAGGAGCAACAGCCACGGCTGCACCAAGCCGCGCACCCGACCCGCCCCCGGACAGCAGTGCCCCCCTTCACCCCGGTGCCGACCACACATCGAAACCTCCTAAGGAGAAAGCGCGCTTCTATATGACTCAGACATCTATTTTACAATGCAACGGCGCTTTGTCAAGTACGGCGGATGCGCGGGAGAAAAACGGGGGTGTGGCCGATGCCCGCAATCGGCTGCGCCTTCCGCGAAAGTTCGGTGGCTTTTCCCCAACCAGACGACCCGGGTGGTCAGGGTTGCTCGCTACCCCCTCAGCGCCTTGAGGATGGACAGCGACGGAAAGGCGATCGCCTCTTGGGGACAGATCCCCGCGCAGGCGTCACAGCCGACCTCGCACGCCAACGGTTCGACGACGATCGCCTTTTCCCCCTGCATGGCAAAGACCCCGTTGGCGCAGAAAGAGATACAGCGGCCGCACCCATCGCAGCGGTCGGCGTACACCGTCGGAAACCAGGGGATCCGCTCGCGGGGGATGCCCCGCCAGGGCGGAAACGTCCGCCGGGGCGCACGGGCCCCTGCTTCCTCGAGGTAGCAGCGGTAGGCCTCCAGCAGCGCTTCGCCGTAGAGTGTCTCTGCGGCCGGCGGGATGTAGTTGTGCTGCCGCACCTGCGCGAGCAGTTCCGGGATCAGGGAGGCCTCTGCCGGCCGGCCGGAGGCCTTCAAAGCGGAAAAGATTTCCTCCAGCCCGGTTACCCCGACCAGATGCTCGCCCACACGCAGTTGCCGGTAGGACAGCCCCGCCATCGCCCGCCTCCGTCAAGGCCGGACACCGTAGCGCTGCATGAGCTCCGCGATCTGCGCGTCATCGGCGTACTGGGGGTCGAGCGCCTGGCAGCGGCCGCTGAACCCGGCCACGTGCCCTGAAGCGTCGAACTGTACCGTGAGCACGCCCAGGTACTCGCCTTGCACATAACAGGCGTGGAGCACCACCTGGCCTTCCGCTCCCGCGATCGTCTTCGGATCCATCTGCCGTCCACCGCTGACGCCGATGATCAGGTCCACCCCGGGCACAGCCTGTGCCAGGCGCTCGTTCGAGGCCTGATCGAGGTTCGAGAGCACGACCACGACCTCCACCTCTGCGGGCAAAGCAGCGAGGGTACGGCGCAGCGCTCCTTCGGGCTCCTCGACGTTCAACGCCAGTCCTAGGGCCTGGGCACGTTGCGCCGCTTTCGGATCGGTCAACCCCACGACGGCGACCCAATGGCCAGCCACGGAGCGGAGCAGGTAGGGTTTCACGTTCGGAAGGGCTCCTTCCGGGGAGACGTTGGCCGCCAGGATGGGGAATGCGGCCTCCTGGAAGCGCTTGCGCACGATCTCCCGATCGGGCCCCAGATCTTTGGGGCCTAGGGCCATCGCGTCGTACCCCATGTGGTTCATCGCTGCCACGGGGAGCGCTCCCTGGCTGGGGTCGCTGGTCCCCGTCGGTTTGGGGGCAATCAGGCTGTTGCCGCTGTCCAACAGGAGCAGGCCGCCCTCGGCCTGGGTGCGGTAGCGCGCGATCGCGGTGGCCCGCCGGGCCAACCCTCCCTTGGGCACGCCTCAGCCGCAGGGGAGCACCTCGCCGTAGACCTCGCCGGTGTGCAGCACGGTCAGGGAAAAGGCCGGGCGGCCGGATGTGGGTGAAGGCGGAGAGGCTGTCACGGCCGGCCGGGTCGGTGCCGGTGGGCCGATCGGCCCCGGGGCTGTGGGAAAGGGCTGGGGCGAGGCGATCTCGCGGCAACCCCCGGCGACAATCAACAGGCAAAAGAGCAGCGAGAGCAGGAGGGTGCGGGGCCCAAGCTTCATGGGGTCTCTCCAGGTATACGTCCGCCGATGGAGGGGGCCTCGATCACAATCTCGCGCAGGCGGGCGAGCTGCCCGGCGTAGGCCTCCTCCAGCAGCAGGGGGCAATCCTCCAGGCGGGCCTGTGCGGCCACGAGCTTCAGGGCAAAGGTGAAACAGGTCGGCTGGCCGCAGCGCCGGCAATTGGTTCCGGGAAGCAACTTGTACACTTCCATCGGGGTCGGCCGGCGACGCACCGTGTGGTCGGGCGTGATCTCGCCGCGGCGTTCCCAGGTGCGGTTGACGAGCGCGATGATCCCCTCCACCTCGCGGATCGCCGCCTCGCGGTCCTCGACGTTGCTCACGGCGATCTCGTAGGGCCGAAAGACGACGTAGTGGCCCGCCTTGGTCCAGCTCAGCGCCGGGGCCTCCGGATGGTAGACGGCTCCGCGCAGGGTGGCGTTCAGATACGGGAGGAGCTCGCGGATATCCACCGTCAACCGCGCGATCGCACTGAAGCGCTCCGCCCCGGGTTCGCACGGCGGCGTAAAGACTTCCAGGTCGTAACGCTCAATGAACACGCAGCCCTCCTCGGGGTTGATGGACCACCACCGGGTCTATGCATTGCTGTTGATATCATACACAGGGTCGGCCGTTTGTCAAGGAAGGAAAGGCCGGGTAGTTGACGCTCCTCCGTGCCCGTGGTATGATGCCCTTCGCCCGTTTCGCTCCGGAAAAACACGCCCACGAAAGGGGGTCCCGGTGTTCGGTGCCGCTCGCTTTTTCGAGATTGCCCAGCGCATCCTGGAATACTCCCAGGCCGATCAGACCGAAGTCCTCTTCCTGGCCGGGGAAGAAGCGCTCACCCGTTTTGCCAACTCGTACATCCATCAGAACGTCGCCCGCAGCGATGCTCAGGTGTCCATCCGCGCCGTGGTCGGACAGCGGGTTGGGGTTGCCGCCACGAACGACCTCTCGCCGGCATCCCTCCAGGCGACCGTCGATCAGGCGCTGGCGATCGCCCGCGTCCATCCGGACGATCCCGATTTTCGCTCCCTCCCGGGGCCGGCGCCGCTCCCCCGGGTCGAATCCTGGGATCCGACGACAGCGGAGTGCCCCCCGGAAGCGCGTGCCCGCGAAGTGGGAATCGTCTGCCGTCTGGCCCAGGAGAAGGGACTGCGCGCGAGCGGAGCCCTCTCCACCCGCTGGGGCGAGATCGGCGTGGCCAACTCGTTGGGGGTGCGGGCCCATTTCCCCTACACGCGGGCCGAGCTGAACATCGTCCTCATGGGGGAAAGCGGCTCCGGCTATGCGACCGCTGTGGCAAAAGAACTGGCCGCACTCGATACCGAGGCGCTCGCGCGAGAAGCGATCGACAAAGCGCTGCGCAGCGCGAACCCAGTGGAGATCGAGCCTGGGGAGTACGAGGTCGTCCTGGAGGAATACGCGGTGGCCGATCTCCTCTCCTATATGGCCTATCTGGGGTTCTCCGCTACGGCCCTGCAGGAGGGACGCAGCTTCATGCGCCTCGGGGAACAGATCGTAGGCCCCGAAGTGTCCATCTGGGACGACGGCCTGGACCCACAAGGCCTGCCCATGCCCTTTGACTTCGAAGGCGTGCCGAAGCAGCGGGTCGACCTGATCGAGCAGGGGATCGCGCGCGCCGTGGTCTATGACTCGTACACAGCCGGCCGCGAGCCAGGCCGCACCTCCACCGGACACGCCCTCCCCGCCCCGAACCCGTTTGGCCCCCTGCCGCTGAACCTCTTTATGGCCCCTGGCACCACGCCGCGCGCGGAGCTCGGCCGCTCCATCGAGCGCGGCCTGTGGATCACCCGCTTCCACTACGTCAACGCTGTGCACCCGCTGCGCGCCGTACTCACCGGGATGACCCGCGATGGTACTTTCTGGATCGAGCACGGCGAGATCACCCGCCCGGTGAAGGACCTGCGCTTCACCCAGAGCGTCCTCGAGGCGTTCCGTGAGGTCGTGGCCATCACCCGCGAGCGGCGGCTGCTCCCGGGCTTTTTCGGCGGCATCCTGGTTCCTGCGGTGCACCTGCGCCGCTTCCGCTTCACCGGCACGACGGGCGATTGATCGCCCCGAGGAGGTAGCCTTGGAACGCCTGTATTGGCTCCGTGTCCTGTCCCCCTGGGGCTCGCTGCGGCTGTTGGCGACCGAACGCGGGTTGTGCCGCATCGTCCTCCCCGGCGAAGCGGGGGTCGAGCGCTGGGTAGACCGCTACCTGGCTGGCTCCGTCCTGGAAGAAGGCGGACCGCTCGCCCAAGAAGCGGCCCGCCAGCTCCAGGAATACTTCGCGGGGAAGCGCCGCGTCTTCGACCTTCCCCTCGCCTTCTACGGCACCCCCTTCCAGAAGGCCGTCTGGAACGCGCTCTTGGAGATTCCCTACGGGGAGGTGCGCTCCTATCAGGAGGTTGCCGCCGCGATCGGCCGGCCAGAAGCGAGCCGCGCGGTCGGCGCGGCCATTGGGGCCAACCCGCTCCCCATCGTCGTCCCCTGCCACCGGGTGATGCGCAGCGACGGCTCTCTGGGCGGCTACGGAGGCGGGTTGCCCCTCAAAGTCGCGCTCCTTCGCCTCGAGGGTTGCCCGGTGCGCTTCCCTATGGTACAATGACATTTTGAAAGACCATCGCGCCAAAGGAGGTTCTTGTGGCCACGCGAACCGAGGAGATGGTGCGGCTGCTCAAGGAGTTCCAGGCGACCACCCCGGACATCGAGGCCTCGGCCGTGGTCAGCGTGGACGGGCTCATTATCGCCTCGTCCCTGCCGGCCGAAGTCGAGGAGGATCGAGTCTCGGCGATGAGCGCGGCCATGCTCTCCCTGGGCGAACGCATCGCAAAGGAGTTACACCGGGGGTCGCTGGAGCAGGTGTTCGTGCGCGGGGAAGAAGGCTACGTGCTCTTGATCGCGGTGGGCAACGAGGCGGTGCTCACCGCGCTGGCGCGCAAGAACGCGAAACTGGGCCTGGTCTTCCTGGACATGGAGCGGACGGCCGCCGAGCTCGCTCGCCTCCTCTAACGACCGGCGGGGCCCTGGGACTGCCGCAGCCCTACCTGCGGCGGCCCGGGAATAGGGATTTCGATGTGCACCGATTCCTCCGTGTGGTCCGTGCTGGATCGCCCTTTCCAACCGACCGGCTTCCGCTGGTCGGTTCCTTTTCACCCCTGAGGTGGGTGTGGGAGCGAGGGATGAACGAACTGCTGTATGAGTGGCCTTTCCCAAGCGGAGCCTGTATCCGCATCGTGCACGGCGATATCACCGAGGAGCAGGTGGATGCCATCGTCAACGCCGCGAACGAGCGGCTGGCGCACGGAGGGGGCGTGGCCGGGGCGATCGTGCGCAAGGGCGGGCCCGAGATCCAGCAGGAGAGCGACGCCTGGGTGCGGCGGCACGGCCCGGTGCCCACCGGTTCCGCAGCCGTAACCGGCGCTGGCCGCCTGCCTGCACGCTACGTCATCCACGCGGTCGGGCCGGTATGGGGAAGCGGCGACGAGGAAGCCAAGCTGGCCCGCGCCGTACGCAGCGCCCTACAGCGGGCCGAGGAGCTTGGCCTGAGGAGCATTTCCTTCCCGGCGATCTCTGCCGGCATCTTCGGCTTCCCGGTAGCGGCCTGCGCGCGTATCCTCCTGCGGACGATCTCCGACTACCTGCGCGAACACCCGGCTGGGCCGGTGCGCGAGGTGCGCGTCTGCCTGATCGACCCGACCACGGCGGAAGCCTTCCGCGTGGAAGCCGAGCGCCAATCTCGGGAACCTCCACAAGGAGCGGGAGCGATCGATGGCCGGTGATGGGCTGCGCCCGCCGTTGATCCGCAGTAAGGTCCAGATCCCGCCGCTGGCACACCTGCTTTCAAGGCCGCGTCTGCTGCGGTTCCTCCACGAGAATATCCACCGGAAGCTGTTGCTCATCTGTGCTGGCCCCGGTTACGGCAAAACCTCGCTCCTGGTCGATTTCGCTCGTTCCACCGAACTCCCCGTCTGCTGGTACACCCTCGACCCCTCCGATCGCGATCCGGTCGTTTTCCTCGATTATCTGATCGAGGCGATACGCGTGCGCTTCCCCGCCTTCGGCCAGCGTACCCGGGCGGCCCTGTATGCGGGTGGCATCGTGGATCTGCGGAGCCTGGTCGGGATCTTCCTGAACGAACTGGCAGAAGAAATCCCCGAGTACCTGGTGCTCGTCCTCGACGAGTATCAGGCGGTCGAGGAGGAAGAGGCGGTCAACCAGGTGGTCGACCTGCTCCTCCAGTTCCTTCCGGAGCAGATCCACCTCGTCATCGCCAGCCGTTCCGTCCCCCCGCTCTCCATTATCCGCCTGGTCACCTACGGCGAAGTGGCCGGCCTGGGCAGCGATTCGCTCCGCTTTACCCTAGAAGAAACCCGCGAGCTCTTGGAGCGCAACTTTCGGCTCCACCTGAGCGATGAGGAACTCCAGGAACTGGTGGAGGAAAGCGAAGGGTGGGTTACCGCCATCGTGCTAGGGATGCAGGCCACCTGGCAGGGGCTGCTCGGCTTTCTTGCCGGATGGCAGGGGCCCAAGGAGCGCATCTACGTCTACCTCGCAAGCGAGGTGATCCGTTACCTGCCCCCTGATCTCCAGCGCTTCCTGGAGCAGATCTCGGTGCTGGAACGGCTAGATCCGGCTTTTTGCGATGCCCTGCTGGAGCGGAACGACTCGGCTCGGCTGTTGGAGTTGTTGGAGCGGCGTAACCTTTTCCTGATCCCGCTGGCCGGCGGCGGCTATCGCTTCCACGGGCTCTTCCGGGAATATCTGCTGGAGCAGGCCCGGAAGGACTGGGAAGGGTTCGTCCGCCTCCACCGACGGGCTGCGGAGCTGTGGCGCGCTTCCGGAAACGAGGGCCAGGCGGTGGAGCACCTCCTGCAGGCGCAGGCGTATGACGAGGCGGCCGCGGCCATCGAGCATCAGGCGCAGCCCCTCTTCGAGGCCGGACGGCTCCGCACCCTCCGGCGCTGGGTGGAGGCCCTCCCGGAAGGAGCGTGCCTGGCCCGGCCCCGGCTTCTCCTCTTCCTCGGCAAGGCACTCCTGAAGTTGGGACGGGGACAGGAGGCGCGCGAGATCCTCCTGCGGGCCGAGGAAGCACTGGCCCAAACGGGCGACCTGGCCGGCTGGATGCAGGCGGTCGCCGACCGCAGCACCCTAGAGCGCCTGGAGGGGAATTACGGGGAAGCGCTGCGCCTGGCACGCGAGGTCCTTCCGCGGGCTACGGCGGGAGACCTGCAGGCGCTCGTGGACCTTCACCGCACGATCGGGATCTGCCTGCACGCCCAGGGGGATATGGCCGGTGCCGAAAGGCATTTGCGCCTGGCCCTGGAATACAGCCTTACCAGCTCCGGGCCGTACAACCAGGCCCTGGCCTACCAGGACCTGGGCGTGTGCCTTCGCGCGCAAGGGCGAATGCGGGAAGCCGAAGAGGCTTACCAACAGGCGCTCGAGCGCTGGCAACGCATCGGCAGCCCGGGCCCCCTGGCGAATACGCTGAACAACCTGGCCATGGGCCCCTTCCTGCGCGGGGATCTTTCCGAAGCCCGTGTGCTGTTGGAGCAGGCACTGGAGGCCGCGCGGGCCTCCCTTTCCCCGTGGCTGCAAGCCCTCGTGCAGGCCAGCCTGGGGGACCTCTACCGCGATCTGGGGGCGCTTTCGGCTGCCCGCCAAGCCTATGAGGAGGGGCTCCTCCAGGCCCGTCAGGCGCGTCACGCACCGCTCATCGCGTACCTGCTCGACGCCCAGGGGAACCTGGCCCGGCGGCAGGGCGCCTTCGACGAAGCCCGTCGGTTGTTGGACGAGGCCCAGGAGGCCGCCGGCGCTTCCCAGAGCAGCCGCGCCCAGGTGCAGGTTTCCGTGGGCTGGCTCGAGGTCGCCCAGGGTCGGCCGGAGGCGGCCTTGGGCTCCTTTGAAGAAGCGGCCGGCCTCCTGGAAAGATGCGGCGAGCGGCTCCAGCTCCTGCGCGCCTGGCTGGGCCAATCCCTGGCCCTGGACCGGCTGGGCCGCAAGAAAGGGGCGCAGGCGGTGCTCGCGCGCGCTGTGGCGCTCGCCAAAGAGATGGGGGTTTGCGAGCCCTTCTTGGCCGAGAAAGAGCTGCTCCTGCCGGTGCTGCGCCGGGCCCCCCAGAAAGCAGGGAACGCTTTCCTGGCCCGCCTGCTGGACCGGCTCGCCTCTCGCCCGCCGTCGCGCGAAAGCCCCGCCGGCCGGGAATTGCCGCCACTGCGGATCTTCGCCCTGGGACCGGGGCGCGTCTTCCGTGGCGAGGAGCCGATCGGGCTGAAAGCCTGGGGTGCACGCCGGGCGCGCGAGCTTTTCTTTTACCTTTTCTTCCATAGCCCAGTACGTAAACAAGAGATCGGACTGGCTCTATGGCCCGACCGCGACCCCGACCGCGTGACGAGCTCTTTTCACGCCACCCTCTATCGCGCACGACGGGCAACCGGAGCTCCCCTTGTGACCTTTCGCGAGGATCGCTACCATTGGGTGCACCCGGATACCTGGTGCGACGTGGTGGAATTCGAACGCCTGTTGGGCGAGGCAGAGCGCCTCCCGGAGAGTGACCCTCGGAAGCTCGGCCTGCTGGAGCAGGCCCTTTCCCTCTACCGGGGCGACTTCCTGGAAGATCTGGACAGCGAATGGTGCATCCTGCGGCGCGAGGAGCTGGCCGGCCGGCGCCTGCAGGTATGGCTGAAGCTGGGCCAGCTCTACCTCCAACACGAGAACTGGCAACGGGCGGAAGAGGCTTTCCTGCGGGCGCTGGAGATCGACAACCTGCGGGAGGAAGCCTACCGCGGTCTGATGGAGTGCTATCTCCGCTCCGGCGAGCGGGCCAGGGCGATCCAGACCTACCGGCGCTGTCGCCGCCTGCTGGCACGCGAGCTGCACATCGCCCCCTCTGAAGAGACCGAAGCCCTCTACCGCACGATCGCGCACAAACCCCGCTAGCCCGCTCTCCTTCCGGGTACGATCCCTGTCATACCCCTTCCGGCGGATGGGAATAGCACGGTGCTGCCTGCCCTGGGAATGGGTGTGCAACGGCAGGGGCGATCCCCAGAGGGGCCAAGTCCGGGGCTGCCCAGTTTCCCGAAAACGGGGCATCGGGAGCCAATTCTCGCCGGGAAAGAGGGGGAATTTCAGAACCACGTTTAGAGCTACGTTCAGAGATGTCCGCTATGAATGCTTACACAAAAGCGGAGTTACGGCAAGGAGGTCGAGCCATGTGGCAGCGAGTGAAGGTGACGCTCGGACAGTATGCGGACCCGCGCTACCTGCGGTGGCTTCTGGTCTTGCTGAGCCTGATTGCGCTCGTGCTCGGTGCTGCTGCACCCGACGGATACGGCGGACCGGGCAGCGGGCCATAAGGTCAACGATATCTCTCCCACCAGGGGCACCCGGAAGGGTCCGGAAGGGAGTTTCTTTCTTTCCCTCGGGAGATGAGGGAGGCGGTGCTGGGGTCGCTGGCTCCAGTTGGCGGCTCGTGGAACGCTTTCCCAGGGTTGCTGTGCGTCCGCGGATCTGTAGATGATCCTGCTACTGGCTTTGCTGCTCAGTTTCTGGATCGCGCTCCTCCGGGGAGGCCGTCTGACCCGGCTGCAGGATCTGCCGCTGGGCGGGCCGGGCTGGGCCGTGTTGGCCTTTGCCCTGCAGACGGCGGCCATCTACCTCCCCGTGGCGCAATCCCCGGCTCTCTGGTGGTTTGATACCGGCCTGCTGATCCTCTCGTACCTGATCCTTTTCGTCTTCGTGTGGGCCAATCGCCGGCTGCCCGGGATGGCCCTGATCGGGGTGGGGCTCTTGTGCAATCTGGCCGCGATGCTGGCCAACGGTGGCTATATGCCGATTACCCCAGAGGCAGTACAGCGGATCGGCCACAGCGGACGGGTGGTAGCAGGAGCCGGGGGCCTGCGGGTTGGCCTGAGCAAGGATATCGTCCTTCCCAGGGAGCAAACCCGTCTCTGGTTCCTGGGAGACATCTTCCTGCTTCCGCCTCCGTTCCCTCTGCCGAGCGCTTTCAGTCCCGGCGATGTGGGCGTGGCCCTGGGGGCCTTTATCCTGGTGCAGGCCGCGCTCTGCGACGGCCGGCGGCAGGTGGCTTCCATGGCCGCCTTGGAACCTTCCCATGTCGCCTTGGTATCGAGCAAGGAGGAAACAACCGATGTCGCGACGCGCACTGGAACGTCTCGTAGGGACGGCGGTGATCGACCCCGCCTTTCGGGAACGCCTGCTGAACGGCGGACGCCGGGAGGCCATCGCTGCCTTTGACCTCACACCTGAGGAGATGGCACACGTCCTGAGCATCCGCGCCGGGGACCTGCAGGAGTTTGCCCGCGCGCTGGATGGGTGGCTGCGGGATCACGAAACTGCGGTCTCCTGCTCTCGCGGCGGACTGCTGGCGGAATCGTACGCCACCTATGGATCCCTGATCCTGTAAGGGACGGAGATTCCCGTCACGGTCGCCTGGGCGATTTGGGGGCCCGGGCTGTCACCGTCTTTATGGAGGAAGATGGGTACGCAGCGCGCCTTACACGAGCTGATGCCAGGAGAGCACCTCTGTTGGTACTGCGAGGGGGAGGTGCCGCTTCCCGCAACCCTGAAAGCCCTGATCGTACAAGGGCTTGAGCAGGGCGAAAAGGTGCTGTACCTTTGCCGGACGCATTCCCCAAGCCAGGTGCTTGCCTGGTTGCGCGATGCGGGGTGCGACTTGAGCCCGTATCTGAGCTCGGACCAGCTGCGCTTCCTCCCCTGCGACGAGACCATCCGGATCCAAGATCCCCAGGCCTGGCCTGCTTTCCTGGAGCACGAGACCGCACAGGCATCGTGCGAGGGGTACCCCGCCCTGCGCCTGCTGAGCGAGATGGCCTGGGAAGCAGACGGCAAGGCGCAAGAATGGCTTCTCCGCGAGCAGGCCCTCGACCGCGCGCGGTCGGGCGGACGCCTCCTTGCGATCTGTATCTATGGGCAGGATCGGGTCCCTCCGGACGTCCTCCTCGACGCCCTTGGGTGCCATCCGCTGGTCCTTTCCGGGGACGCGCTCTGGACGAATGATCACTACCTTCCGCCCCTCGAGCCCTTCCAGGATCCTATGAAGGCCCTTTTGGCACGCCGCCTGCAGGCGATTCGATCGCCGCAAGAAGCCCCGGATCGCGTCGAACGCGCCTTTCGCACCTTGATCGAGTGCAATCGGACCCTGTTCACTGCCAGGGACGAAAGCGAACTGCTCCAGGCCTTTTGTCGCACGCTCGTGCAGGTCGGCGGTTATGTGCTCGCCTGGGTAGGAATCGCGGAGGAGGGCGGAGCCGTTTCCCCGGTGGCGCAGGCCGGGTTGGAACGGGGCTATCTGGCCTCCGTGCGCATCACCTGGGACGAGAGCGAGTACGGAAGGGGGCCCACCGGAACCGCCATCCGCACCGGACGTCCGTGCACGGTTCGCCATATCCCAAGCGACCCCCACTACGCCCCCTGGCGGGAAGAGGCCATGCGCCGCGGATATGCCTCCTCGATCGCCCTGCCGATCTGGCTCAACGGTCGGGTCTACGGTGCGCTGAACCTCTATGCCCGGGAACCGGACGCCTTCGGCGAGATCGAAGTTCGCCTGCTCAGCAACCTGGCCGAAGACCTGGCCTTTGGGATTTCTGCCCTGCGCACGAGCGCCGGGCGTCAGGAAGCCGACGCAGAACGCTCGCACCTGCTGGATCGGCTTCGCGAACAGGCCCAGCAGATGCAGCGCATCGTCGACACCGTGCCCGAGGGGGTGCTTCTGTTGGACGCCGCGCACAGGATCGTGCTGGCCAACCCGGCTGCACGCGCCAGCCTCAGGGCCCTTGCAGGAGTGGATGTCGGAGGAGTCCTCACACAGCTGGGGAACCGCTCGCTCGCCGAGCTGCTGGAGCCCCCGGGCAGTGGCCAGGCTGTCCACGAGGTGAGCACGAACGGCGTCTCCCGGCGCTTCTTTGAGGTTTCGGCCCAGGCGGTGGAGAACGGTTCCGGGGCCGGCGGCTGGGTGCTCGTCATCCGTGAGGTGACCCGGCAGCGCGAGGAACGGACGCGGATGGAACAGCAGCAGCGGCTGGCCGCCATGGGGCAACTCGCCGCGGGCATCGCCCACGACCTGAACAACGTCCTTCAGGGAATCTTGAGTTTCGCCGACCTCCTGCGTCAGGAACCTGGGCTCCCCGAGGCCGCCCAGGAGCCGTTGCGGCTGATCATGCAGCTCGCGGAACGCGCCACCCGGGTGAACCGGCAGATCCTGGACTTTACCCGCCAATCGGCTTCGGAAAAGCATCCCTTGAACCTGGTCCCCTTTGCACGGGAAATGGTATACCTCTTGAAGCGGATGATCCCCGAGCACATCGATGTGTGTCTGGAGTACGCGTCAGGGGAGTATTGGGTGAACGCCGACGTGAGCCAGCTCCAGCAGGTGCTAATCAACCTAGCGACGAACGCCCGCGACGCCATGCCGGAAGGCGGCCGGCTGACGATACGCCTTTCCCGCGACCTGTTCCCCGAGGGCGCCTCTTTCCCGGGTTTCCGACTGCCTCCGGGAGAGTGGGTGCGCTTGCAAGTTTCCGACACCGGGCACGGCATTCCCCCAGAGATCCTCCCCCGCGTGTTCGAGCCGTTCTTCACCACGAAGGAGCGCGGCCAGGGAAGCGGGCTGGGCCTGGCCCAAGTTTACGGGATCGTGAAGCAGCACAACGGTTACATCGACATCACGAGCTGGGTGGGACAGGGAACCACGGTCACGATCTACCTTCCGGCTCTGCCGGACGAGCGGGCAGCGCGGCGCGAGGAAGGAATCCCCCAAGGGAAGGGGGAGCTGGTGCTCGTGGTGGAGGACGATCCAACCGTGCTTGAGGCGGCCAGAGCCGCGCTCGGCCAGCTCCGCTACCGGGCCCTGGTAACGACCGATAGCCAGGAAGCCTTGGAGATCTTTCGGCAGCATCACCAGGAGATCGCGCTCGTGCTGGTCGATCTCGTGATGCCCGGCACAGGAGGGATCGCGCTTTGTAACGCCCTTCGTGAGATTGACCCCCACGTGCGAGTGCTATTGCTCAGCGGCTACTCGCTGGATACCCAGGCGGGTCAGGCCCTTCCCCACGGCGTGGTCGGGTGCTTGCAGAAACCGTTCGATCTGGAAGAGCTCGCCTGGGCATTGAGTCGCGCGCTGCGGGAAGAAAGAGGAGCGGCAAGTGGCAGCGCGTATCCGCCTGCCTAGGGGGAAGGAAGGGCTCGGACTACAGGCCGGCCGTCAGCGCCTCGCAACGGGCGCGGTTGTACATCGTCCACGATCCGCACCGGGATCCATTCCCCGCCTTCCACTCCCTCGCGGGACAGGACCACCCGCAGCACAACGCCGTCCCGGGCGATGTCGTGGTCGTCGATATCGAACACGAAATCGCCCAACGAGTAGGCGACCAGCGTCGTGCCGATCCATTCCACTTCCTGGGGAGCATGCGGGTGGTGGCCGATGACCAGCGCGGCCCCGCCTTCGGCCGCCGCGCGGGCCAGCCGGCGCTGCAGGTCGTCGGCGTACGGGCTGTATTCGATCCCCGCATGGAGGTGGACGATCACGAGGTCGGCCTGCGTGTGGGCCGAAGCGACCGCTTCCCGCAGTTCACCTTCCTCCGCCCAGGCCACCCCTTCCTGCGGCCCGATCGCGGCGTTCCGCGCCAGGAACGCCAGGCGCAATCCTTTTCTTTCCAGGAAGACAGGGGCATACGGATCGGTCCCGGCCCCGACGGCGGCGATCCCCGCGCCCTTCAGCACGGCCAACATCTCGGCCAGCCCGTCGGGAAAGTCGAGGGCGTGATTGTTCGCCAGGGACACCAAGTCGAGCCCGGCGAACGTCAAGCCCGCGACCAACTCTGGCTGCGCCCGAAAGGTGTAGGTCTTGCGCAAAGGCCTTCCGGCATCGGCCAGGACGCCTTCCAGGTTCCCGGTAGCCATATCCGCCTCCCGGAGCAGCGGCGCCAGCGCCGCGAACGGGAATTCGGCCCCGTAGACGAGCATGCGCGCCTCTACGGCGCGGCCCGGGCAGATGTCCCCCACCGCCACCAGCACCACCTCATCCTCGCCGGCACGGCGAAGCGGCACCCCTTCCGGCCAGACGGGCAGCGTCTCCACCGCAGGTTGCCTTTCTCCATCTTCCCCCTCGCCGGAGGCCGCAAAGGCGTACAGGTGGTTGCTCGCCCGGGCGAGCAGTTCGTCCTCCCCATCCCCGTCCAGGTCTACCGCGTGCAGTCCGTGCACCCGGAACGGCACCCAGGTCTGCCCACGCCTGCGTCCCCACACGTCCAGGAGGACGATTTCTCCCCCATCGGTCCCGGCAGCGATCGTCGGCTCGGCCCCCTCCCCGCGCGGGAAGGCCAGGGCCCACACGCCCCGTTCGGTTGGCAGACGCCAGAGGGAGGCTCCTCCGTGCCCCAGCGCGACCAGCCCTGGGCCGTCGCCGCCGACTCCGGCCAGCACTTCCTGAACGCCGTCGCCATCCAGATCGACCGTCGCGACCGTCGCCACCGGCCCACCGACGCCCGCCTCCAGCGTGCGATCGCCTTCCTGCGTAAGCGCCACGACCTTGCCATCTCGTCCGCCCCAGAGGACTCCCCCGCGGTAAGGCAACAGCAGGCGGATGTAGCCGTGTCCCGTATCTTGCCAAAGGGGGATGCCCGCCGGATCCAGCGCCAACACTGCGCCTTTTTCTGTGCTTAGGGCGACGGCGCGGTTCTCGGTGCCTCCCAGCGCGACAAAGCCGGTAGGGGCTCCGGGAACCTCCCGACTCCAGAGGATCGTGCCATCCGCCCGCAGGGCGTACGCCTTCCCGGGGCGGGCGCCGGCCAGCACCTCCGGCCCGCCGTCTCCCTGAAGTTCGAGCGCGCGCACCGCCGTGACCCGCCCACCGAGCGCCACCTCCCAGAGGAGTTCTCCCTGGGGGCCAAAGGCGCGCAGGAACCCATCTTCGGAACCGGCCAGGAGCTCACACCTCCCGTCCCCGTCTAGGTCGGCCACCTCCAACGAAAAGACCGAACCGCCGGTATCGGCGGACCAGCGTTCCTCACCCGCCGCGTCCACCAGGTACAGGGAACGGTCGTAGGAGGCCACGGCGATCTCCGTTCGGCCGTCCTGGTCGAAATCGGCGGTCCAGAAAGCGGTCAGGATGTCCCCGGCCTGCCAACTCCAAAGCCGCGCCAGTCCCAAAGGGGATGGCGGAGGAGGGAGTGGGGTGGGACTCGGGACAAACGTAGGTGTCGGTGGAACAACGGAGGCACAACGCGTCGCCACCGGGGGCTCGGGAAGCCGCGTGGCCGGACCGCACGCTCCCAGGAGCAGGATCAGCAAAAGCGATAGCAACGCACGGTGGCCCCTGCGCTTGCTCCAGATGCTGAGGCCTCCCGTGCACGGCATAGCAGCCCCTCGCCGCGTCAACCAGCGATGAACGCCTCGGTCTGGAGGCGGGCTTCCTCGTCCGACATCTGGCGGGGAGGCGTTTTCATGAAGTAGGCCGAGGGTGCCTCGATCGCCCCCTTCAAGCCCCGGTCCAGGGCCAGTTTGCAGCAACGGATGGCATCGATGACCACGCCGGCCGAGTTGGGGCTATCCCATACCTCCAACTTGCACTCCAGCACCAGCGGGGCACCTCCGAACGCCGTCCCTTCCATGCGGATGTGACAGAACTTGCGATCCTCTAGCCAGGGGACGTAATCGCTGGGCCCCACGTGGACGTTCTCGGCCGGCAGGGCATAGTCGAGTTGGCTGGTGACCGCTCCGGTCTTGGAGGCCTTTTTCGACTCCAACCGTTCACGCTCCAGCATGTTCAGGAAATCGGTATTGCCGCCGAAGTTCAGCTGGTAGGTGCGCTCCAGGCGCACCCCCCGCTGACGGAACAGGTGGGTCAGCACCCGATGGACGATCGTCGCCCCGACCTGCGATTTGATATCGTCTCCGAGGACCGGCAGTCCACGCTCCTCGAAGCGGCGCTGCCAGTAGGCCTGGGAAGCGATAAAGACCGGAATGCAGTTCACAAAGCCACAGCCCGCGTCCAACACCTGCTCCACGTACCACTTGGTGGCCATTTCCGAACCGACCGGGAGGAAATTCACCACCACGTCCGTCCGTGTCTGGCGCAGGATGCCCACAATGTCATCCGTCGGGCCCGGGGCCTTCTGGATGATCTGGGAGAGGTACTTTCCCAGGCCATCGTGGGTCATCCCACGATGCACGGGGACACCAAGACGCGGCACCTCGCAGAACCGGCGGGTATTGTTGGGCGGGGCAAAGATCGCCTCCGAAAGATCTTTGCCCACCTTGTTGATGTCGATATCAAAGGCTGCAGAGAACTCGATATCGCCGACGTGGTATCCGCCGAGCACCGTGTGCATGAGCCCCGGGATGAAGGTATCCGCCGGGGCATCCCGGTAGAAATATACGCCCTGGACGAGCGCGGAGGCGCAGTTGCCGACGCCGATGATTGCGACACGGATCTTTCCCATACGGTCTCCTTCGGTCCTCTTGAGGTGCTCCAGCCTACGTCCAACCGGCCGGCCCTATGATACATCCACCACTCCAGGTGGTCAAATGCGGGCGGATGGCGTTCCTCCCACCCTTCCCGATCGCCTTCCGCCGGTGCGCCGAACCGGGGGCGGAAACGCCCTCCGCCTCCGACCCTGACGGCGCCCCTCTTGCCCCCTATGGAACCGATCACTCGCGCCCGGACCCCCTCACGAGCGGCGATAGGACAGGTCGAGCAGCTCGATCGGGTGCACGACGCGCATGGGGAGCTTCCAACGCCGGACGCCCCGCCACAGCTGCAACTGGCAGCCCGGACATCCGCTTGCGATCACCTGGGCACCGGTACGGGCCGCATGCGCCATCTTGCGCTCCAGGATTTCCCCCGAGCCTTCCGGGTCCGTGAGCGCATGGCTCCCCGCGTTTCCGCAGCACCAGTCCGCTTCGGCCATCTCCACGAACTCCAGCCCGGGGATAGCCCGGAGCAATTCCCTGGGCTGGCGGGACACCCCTTGCCCGCGCACCAGATGGCAAGGGTCGTGGTAGGTCACCCGCAGTTCCACCCGTCCGCGGGGAGGTTCGTAGCCGATCTCGACCAGGTAGGCGCTGATGTCGCGCACCCGCGCGCTGAAAGCGGCGGCGCGCGCGGCCCACTCCGGGTCGCCAGAAAGCAAAGTGGCGTACTCGCGCAGCATCGATCCGCAGGAGGCACAGTCGGTCACAACCGCCTCCAGGTCGTCACACTCGAAGGCCAGGATGTTCTGGCGGGCCAGCTCTTTGGCGACTTCCAGCTCCCCGTATCCCAGGTGGGGCATGCCGCAACAGGCCACGCGGGGTGCGTAAACGGTGCAGCCATTGCGGGCCAGCACCCGCACCGTGGCCCGGCTGGCGGAGGCGAACATCACATCCTGGGCGCAGCCAAGGAAATAGCCCACGCGGTGGCGCGTTTCCCCTTGCGCCGGGGTGACCTCTGGGAGGAGTCGTCGCTGCGGCCGGCGAGGGATGGGGGGGAGGAGCCAGACCATCTCCCGCAAGCGCCGCGGCAGGAGCCGGTCCAGGTGCAGCCTTTCCACCAGCCCCCGCACTCCCAGCCGCTCGTAGAGACGGAGGGGAAATGTAGCCGCCTCCACGCGCTCCGGATGGGGCAGCAGCCAGCGGAAGAGGAAGCGGCGGAAACGGTTTTCCCCCTCGCGCTCGAGCAGGTAGGCGCGTGCCGCCATCATAAGGAGGTCCGTACGCACGCCCGCGGGACAGAGCGTCGTGCAGGCCTGGCAGTACATACACTCGTAAACGATCTGTTTGAAGCGCCGGCTGGGCTCCAGACGTCCTTCCAGCACCGCCCGCACCAGGGCGATGCGTCCCCGCGGCGCATCCGTCTCCAGCAGGGTGCGCTGGTAGACCGGGCATACGGCGGAACAAAGCCCGCAGCGGATGCAGGCAAGCACCTGCGCCTCATCCGGAAGGACGCCGCGGGGGAACGGTTCGGTCAAGGTTTCCTTGGTCGACATCTTCGTCATCCTGGGATCAGGCTGGCCCCCGTGGCCAGCCCCCTGCTCACCGGGCCGCCCCATTTTACCCGAAGGCGTGCGACCGGTCAACCGGTTGCCGGCCGGCCCGCCCCGTGCTATAATTCCCCCTGCCCGCGAACGCGCGGGTGGGCTCCAAGGAAGGGGGCAGAGGAACAGTTGCTGGAGGTTGCCCATGCGCTGCCCCAACTGCGACCAACCTTACCCCGAAGGCGCCACGGTATGCCCTTCTTGTGGTATCCCCCTGGCGGTGCCGGCAGAATTGCCCCCCATCGTTCCCCAACCTGTCCCTGGGCTTACCGCCAGCGGCCTGGCCTGGGCGAGCTTTTTCCTCGGCCTGGCCAGCGTGCTGGGCGTGGTCCTGTTCGTGGCCATCGTCCTGGCACACGTGGCCGGGCTGGACCCGGAAGCCGTGCGCTCGCAGGCCCTTCTGCAGCGTTACATCGAGGAACACCCCCTCCTGTACGCGGGGGGAGGCATCTGTTGCCTGGGGGAACTGGCCGGGTTGCTCGGGTTGGTCCTGGGCATCGTGGGCCTTTCCCAGGAGCGAGCCCGGCCCACGCGCAATGGCCGCACGTTCAGCATCCTGGGCATCGTGTTCGGTTCCCTGCCCCTCCTTTGCTGCGTGGTCTACCTGATTTTCGTGCTTGTGGCCCTTACCTCCGGAGGGATCCCGTGAGCGTGGGACTGGTCATTGTGCGCCACGGCCGCACCGCCTGGAACCGCGAGGTCCGCTTCCGTGGACGGATGGACCTTCCCCTGGACGAGGTCGGGTTGAACCAGGCCGAGGCGGCGGCACGTGCGGTTTTCGCGCGGTGGCCCTCCCTGGCCGCGATCTACTCCAGCCCGCTCCAGCGCGCCGTCCAGACGGCAGCGCCGCTTGCGGCTGCCTGCGGCCTGGCGGTGCAGGCCCACGAGGCATTGCTGGATGTGGACTATGGGGAATGGACCGGTCGCACTCCGGCGGAAGTGGAGGCCTCCGATCCGGAGCGCTACCGCCTCTGGCTTTCGGCACCCCACGAGCTCGTCTTCCCCGGTGGCGATTCCCTGCCGCGCCTTCAGGAACGCCTGCGCCTGCTGCTTGCAGAACTGGAGGGGCGACACGACGGGCAGATCGTGGCCCTGGTCAGCCACCAGCTGGTGAACCGGGTGCTGCTCGCGACCCTGCTGGACCTTCCCCTCGCTTTCTACTGGCGCATCGGTCAGGACAACGCAGCCGTCAACTTTGCCCAGTACAAGGCCGGGGTTGGCCAGGTGCTGCTGCTGAACGACACCTGCCACCTGAACGGATGAGCGGCCTTCCGGAGCGCGGTGAACGCCAACCGGAAGCCCAGGAGAAGCCGATGTCGGAGAAGAAACCGTATTCGCTTTCCGAGGACGAGAAGGCCACCCCCGCCATGGTCTATACGCCACAGGCGATGGCCTGGGGGGATATCCTCACCAAAGCAGTCGTGCGGGTGAGCACCTATCTGCGCACCCTGGCGCCCGATTACGTCTCCTTGCACGATGCCCGCGTCCTTCCGATGCGTGCCGGGGAGGCCTTACGCCCGCTTCGGTTCGCGGAGCTCCACATCCGCACACCTCAGGTCATCGCTTTCCATCTGCTCCCGCCGGCCGACGAACCGCCGGACTATGATCCTAGCGAGGCCAACCGGAAGATGGAGCGCATCACGGTGTTCGTGGGCCCCTTCCGCTTCGATGGCCTGGCACGGATGGCGGCCACCGTGGATCTGGCGAAATACCTGGAGATCACGACCGAGACCTTCCTCTCCCTCTACGAGGTCGAAGTCACGGTTCCCGGCGCGCCGGGGTTGGGGGTGGTGCGGGCACCGCAGGCGCTCATCCGGCGCGACGCGGCCTCGTTCGCCTTGCGCCCTTAGCGCTGCAACGCGGCGTTCAGCACTTCGCGGGCGATCGGGGCCGCGGCCTCGGAACCGGCGCCCCCATGTTCCACCACCACCGTGACCGCGTAGCGCGGTCCGTCGGCGGGAGCAAAGGCCAGGAACCAGGCGTGGGTTGCCCCTGTCCCTGCTTCCGCCGAACCGGTCTTGCCGCCGACCCGCACCCCTTCGATCGGCTTCCACCAGCGCCCAGTGCCGTGGTCCACCACCGCGACCATCATCCGCTGCAGCATCCGTGCCGTGCGCACCCCGATGGGCACCGCGAGCGGCGTCGGTCGGGCCTGGTAGAGGACGCGGCCGGCCGGATCCTCCACCCGCTCCACCAGGTAGGGCCGCATCATCAGCCCGTCGTTGGCCACCGTCGCCACCAGGAGCGCCGCCTGGAGCGGCGTCACCTGGAGTTCCCCCTGCCCGTAAGCAGTATCCGCCAGGGCGGTTTCGCGGTCGAGGAAGGAACGCGTGTGGGCGATCGTGCTCGGTGCGGAAGGGAGTTCCTGAAGGAACGGCTCCGGGGGCGGCGCGTCTGCAAAGCTCAGCCCGAAACGCAACGCCATCTCGCTGTAGCGCTCTGCCCCCACCAGCAGCCCCACCTGGGCGTAGGCCGTGTTGCAGGAATAGACATAGTCCTCGACCAGGTCCTGCCGCACCATAAGCGCCCCCAGACCATCCATGAAGTTCACGATCCGGTGGCCCGTGACCACGAACTCGTCCGGGCAGGGAACGACCGTCTCCGGCGTGACCAGCCCGTACTCCAGGGCGGCTGCCGCGGTCAGCGTCTTGAAGGTCGACCCGGGCGGGTAGAGGCCTTGGGTAGCCCGGTTCAGGAGGGGCGCCGTGGTAGAGATGCTCAGCTGCTGCCAGTAGGCGGCGACCCGCCGCTGCTCCCGGGCCCAGTCGTCGGCCTCTGGGTCGAAGAGGAGGGGCTGCGGGTCGAAGCGAGGGTAGGAGGCCATGGCCAGGATCGCGCCGCTGCGCACATCGAGCAGCACCACCGCTCCGGCCCGTCTCCCCAGCGCATCCTCAGCCGTCTGCTGCAGGGCCACATCGAGCGTGAGGTGGAGGTCGTTCCCACGGTGGGGCCGGTGGAGCAGCCCTTCCAGGAGGGCTTCCCAGGGATCCCCCGCGGTGCGGCCGGCCAGCGCGTCGTCGTAGGTCGCCTCCAGGCCGGCGCTCCCATAGAGGGGGTTGTAAAAGCCCACGATATGGCCTAGGTCGGTGCGCAAGTAACGTCGGCGTGCCCAGCCGTTCGAGGTGACCTCGGTTGCGGCGAGCAATACCCCGTTGCGGTCGAAGATGCGCCCGCGCTGGATGCGACGTTCTTCCAGCACCGGCCGGGGATCGGCAATCACCTCGCCCGAGGGGAGGTAAGCCACGCGTGTGCGCACGGCTTCCGCCGCCACAACCTGGAGGCGCAAGAGCTGCGCGCTCAGCAACACGAACGCCGTCAGGAGCAACGCTCCCAGGCGGCGTACGTTGGTGCCCAGTGAGGGTTCCTGGGCCTCTGGCGGGCCGGGCCAAAGGAGCGCAAACAAGGCGAGCAGCGCCACAGCGCCGGTCGCCGGAACGGCGCTTCCCAGGAGCGCACGCAACCCTTCGCCTACCGCCCACGGAAAGAGCGCGATCAGGAACAACCCCAGCAGGGCAATGCCCAGGGCCATCTGCCAGAGCGTGCGCCTTCCCGGCCAGAACGCCAGAAGACAGGCTACGCCACACGCCCCCAGGTACAACCGCCACGCGCCCTCTTCCGCAAGGCCGATGCCCAGGTAGACCAGCACCAGCGCTATGGCGACCGCGAACAGGCGATACAGGCGTTGCCCAATCATCCGTTCACTCCCCGGTGCCCCATACCACGGGCAACACGCGGTAGATCACTGTGCCCCCTGCTTGGGCCTCCGACGGATAGACCCGCTCGAGGTACCGCCCCTCCATGCGCTCAAATTTGCCCAACCCCTCCGGCGGGTAGTAAAGGCGTTCCAGCTGGCCGAGGACGATGTAGGAGATGCGATACCGGCGCAGCAGCTCCAGGGTCCGTTCGATGTCCGGGTCGCCGTAGAGGGTACGCACATCGGCCAGCCGCCGGTCGACCACCGCCGAGGCGAGCACCGCCCGCTGCTGCTTCTGGTGCCAGTCCCAGCCGATCACCGTGGGAAGCCCGGTATGGATGGAGATGCGCGAGCCCCAGCGGTAGAGGTAGCTATTTCCCTCCAGGACGACCGGCGAGCCGGCGACGTTTTCCTGCAGCCAGCGGATGGCCCCAGCGTCCTCCGCCAGCACGATCGGCCGGCCCTCGTCGCAGTAGACGGCGTACTCCATGAACGCATCCCCATCCAGCCCCGGTCCGGGGCGCATTCCCGGGGAGGCATTCCCGTCCAGGTACTGGCACCCGCTTCCCGCTGTGAGCGGGGCCACGGGCGGGAAGCGATCGCGCACCTTCGCCTGGGTAGCAAGAAGCGGATAAAGGGCACAGAGGCCCACAAGCAACCAGAGCGTGCCCCGCCAGGCCACGCGAACCCGAGGGTGCCAGCGCTCCATCGCTTCCCAGAGACGCGGGAGCGCCGCGGCGGAAGCGACCGCCCAAAGGACCCAAATCTGAAGGTAAAACTTGAACACCGTGTTCATGCGTCCGATGTCCCCCTGGAGCACCCACAGTTCCACCGCCCCACCGATCCCCAGGCCCGCCAGCACCAGGAGGGCGAGCAACCGGTCCTCGGAGGAACGCTCACGACGCAGCAGGAGGATCAGGCCCATCAGGGCCAGGAGCACCAGCCAGCCCACCAGCGGCTGACCACGCAGCCGAAGCGGGAACAGGCTCGATCCCGAAGGGGACCGGACCGGGAACTGCAGGTAAAGCTCCACCGCCAGCAGCCCCAGCACGCTCCCCCCGAGCACCCTCCAGGCCGCCGTGCTCCCTTTGCAGTGTCGTCGCGTGCGGCGCACGAGGTCCGGAATCCGATACCCGAAGCGCACCAGCATCCGGGCCAGGCGCAACGGGGCTTCCCGTGCCTTCCTCCCGAACGCTTCGGCCAAAAGGTAGCTGACCAGGACAAAGAGGAACAGGCCGTGAATGATCACAAACTCCCCCACCCGGCTCCGTTCCCCTGTCCAGGGGGTCAGGCTGGTGTAGTAGGCACCATAGCGCTCCCAGAACGGGCGGAACAGGAAGGAACTGAGCAGCCAGAGCAGGAGGCCGGTGAGGCCGATGCCCGCCAGCCAGGCCCCGTCCAACCGTTTGCGGCGCGCCTGAAGCGCGATCGCCCAAGCGAGCACCGCCAGGAGAAAGTAGGTGGGAAAGTCCCAGGAGTTCGCGCAGCGCAGCGCTCCCAGCACCAGTGCCAGCCCAAAGAGGGCCCAGGGGGAGGGAAGCAGGGAAGCAAACGAGCCATCTTCCGCTTCGCGTTCGCGGATGAGCGCCACGATCTGGGTCAGCGCGAGGAGGGTATAGGGGAGCGCGATCAGGTGGGCGTGGAGGTCGGCATAGAGGAAGGTGAAAAACGGGAACTCGTTAATCTCGCCGCGCGGCATCACACGCGAGGCATCCCAATACCAGGAACCGATGCCCACCGGGAGCCCTTCTCGCAGCGCCTTGGGGAGGCCGGCCAGCGCGCGCACCAGGCTGGCCAGGCCGGGGATGTTGCTGCGGAAATCGAGCCCGCTCAATTCGCCCAGCTTCTTGAGGATCAACATGTACTCGCCCAGGTTGCCCAACAGGGCTACAAACGCCACCCCCGCCAGGGCTGCCCGGAGGGCACGCGGGTCCCAGGCATCGTTCTCCCTGCGGGCGACCAGGTGGTACACGACCGAAAACGCCCCGCCCCAGGTGAGCCCATAAAGCAACGGCAAGGCCAGGTTGTAAGCGACGGACGGGACGATGCCCGTCAGTTTGATCAGCGTGGCTACCAACACGTGGCCGAAGTAGTAGTAGTTCAGGTAGCCACCGGAAAACCAGGGGTCATAGGGCGGGAAGGTCGTGCTGCGCACGATCGCGGTGAGGTAGGCCAGGTCCATCGGCTTTTCGCCGCCGAACCAGGGGTGCCACAGGTCGGGATTGCCCAGCCGGATCAGGAGGAAAAGGAAAAAGCCACCCAGAAAGAGCGCCTCCTCGACCAAAAGCAACCGGTAACGCGCGCGCACGAGGGCCTTTAGCCGCCCAAACCGGCGGCAGGCGACCCCTCCCCCCAGGAGCAGAAGGAGCAAAAGGACCAGGGCGATGGTCCCTCGGCTGTAGGGCAGCACCTTGGTGGCCGCAAGGAGCCACGAGCCATAGCCCAGGAGCAGGACCCCCAGTGCCTTGGCCGGAAGATATCCGCCGTCGGCCAGCCGCCCAAGGAGAACGTGGGCCAGCGGAAAGGCCACCAGGCCCAGCGCCTCTACGAGGAACAACCAGACCAGCACCGGGGCACGGTTCGCCCAACCGTTGCGGTTGAAGAGCGCGCTCCAGGTACCGCCCTGCCGTTGCGCCTCCCATTCTGCATCCGTGAGCAAGAGGTCGCGGTAGTGCGGGACCTGCCGGGGGAGGATGCGAGCAACGTTTTCCCAGTCCACCCCGGTGGTCAGAAGCATCCGCGCCCGGTCGATGTCGAACGCCTCCGTGCGCCGGAAGAGGATCACCTTCGGATGGTCGTAAACGCTAAAGACTTCCTCTGCGGCGTCGTCCGGGATGGGGATCCCGAAACGTCCGCCCCAGCCGAAGAGCGTGGGGTAGGAGGTGAAAGTGGCCACCCGCTCGTACCCCAGGGAACCATCGAAAAGGGCCCGGTAGTAGCGCGTGGTCGCCGGATAGCGCATGGGCAGACGGGGGATCGAGGCGTAGAGCCGGTTGCTCGTGAGGCACACATAGTCGACGTTCGCGAGCTGGTGGAGCAGCCGCTCGACCTTCTCCGGGGTGTCCTCGGCATAGGGGGTCAGGAGGATGCCGCGGTAAATGGCAAAGCCGTTCTTTCCATCCACGCCCATCGGGATGGGATCGTCCCACTCCTCGTTGGCGATGGCGGTCGACCAGGCGCGCACAACTCCCACCCGTCCCTGCAGCTGGAGGTAATAGGTCCGTCCCGCTTCCAGGGGCAACGGCGCCCAGGATGCGGTTCCGGGTGCGGCATCGCCCGCAACGCGGGTATAGTCGCCCGGCGATTCGCCGAGCTGTGGATCCGGGTCACGGAAATCGCCCACGATCGTCCCCTGTGCGAGCACCTGTCCCCCCTCGGGGTCAGCACTGATGGAGACCGCCAGCACTTCCGCGCCCGGCTGGTGCAACACGTCTTCCAGGTGGGCCAGCCTGACCCCGGTAACGACCGCGTCGCTTTCCAGGGTAAAGGGGGTCGTGCTCCCAGGGCTGCTGGGCGAGTAGACCTGGGCATTGGGGATAGCGACGGGCACCCGACTGCCATCGGAGAGGATCAGGAAAGCGCCCTGGTCCGTGGGCAGATGGGCATAGATCCAGCGCGAGGCGGTGGCGCGGGTCACCGGGCGCAGGTAGATCTGGATGAAGGCACACGCCCACAGGAACGTCCCCAAGGTCACAAAGCCGAGCAACGCCCCGGCCAGCGCCGTACGCCTGCCGGCCCGGGGTTCCTGAGCCCGCGCGCGATCCCACAGCCACACGAGCAGGTAGCCAGCAAAGAGGCATAGGAGCGGGTACAGGGGAAGGAAGTAGCGCATCGTCTTGACGAATTGCACCCCCTGGTAGATGAAGAAGAAGGCCACCCAGGCCCAGGGAACGGCCGGCCGCAGGTCGCGCTTGCGGAAGAGTTGCCACCCCGCCAGCACCATGCCGGCCCAGGCAGCCAACCCGAGCGGGAAGCCCATCCCCCAGAGCACCATATTTTTCCACGGGAACCACAGGGGAGAGCGGTTCGTCCACTGGTGACTGGGCGGATAATCGATCTCGCCGCTGATCAGCCCGCGCACCGTGCGTAGGTTGTCCAGGTAACGAGGGTCGGGACGGATGTCCAGGATGCCCGGGCCGGTAAAAGCGTCCGGCTGCGCGAAGCGAAAGACCGCGAAGGCAATCAGGCCCGCAGCAAGGAGCCCGATGACCGTCCGGCGCACCTCCGGCCAGAAAGCCTGCTCCCCTTCGCGTTCCATTCGTCGCCAGATATGGATCCCGGCCGCAAGGAGGATGATCAGGACAAAGAGGGCCGAGTTCACCTTGCAGGCGACCGCAGCCCCGTAGGCCGCTCCCAGGGGCAGCAGGAAGAGGACGGCTCTCCGGTCGGCCTCCGCCACCCGCACGGAAAACCAGACGCACAGGAGCGTGCTCAGGGTGGTGAAGGTGTCGACCGTGAAAAAGTGGGCGTTCTGGATGTTCAGCACGCTCAGGGCAAGCAAGAGCGAAGCCAGGAGGCCGACCCGTATCCCATACAGCCGCCGCGCGAGGAAGAAAGTCAGGGCCACCGTCCCCAGGTCGGCCAGGGCGGAAAGCACCCGGCCGGCCTCGGTTACCCGGGTAAAATCGGTGATTCCCCAGGCTTCGGTGACCCAACGCAGGATCAGGATCGGCAGCGTGCCGTAGACCCAGAGGGGATGGCCCCGGTTCCGGGGGTTGAGCGGGGATTGGGCGCTATCCAGGTAGGCCGAAAGGCAGGCCGAGAGATCGCCCGGAGTGGAGGCTCTCCCTTTCAGGTGCGGGATGAAGGCACGGCACGGCTCCGGGAACTCGATGCTCGTCTCCACCATGGTGAGGAAGCGTTCATCCGGGTGGAGGGCCAGTCCCTCGTCCCAATGGATGTTCGTCAGGCGAAATGCGGCTGCCAGGAGCAGGATCCCCAGCAGGGCCAGAGGCACAAAGGGAAAAGCACGGCCACGGGCTTCGAAGGTATCGCCCGAGACCGGGCTTTCGACCACTGGTTGCCTCTCCCGCCCGTTCGTTCCCACGCTGAGCCCCCGTTGCCAATCCCTGCCCGGCAAACCAGGGCGTTATGTATCGCTCCGCAACGCCAGGCTGCGCCGGACGAGCGCTACAACGGTACCCCCAAGCAAGAGCGTCGCGCCGGCCCACAAGAGGCTCATGCCGGGCTTGATACTGACGTGCACCTGGGCCGTCCCTCCGCTGCCCTCCTGCGGTTCCACGCGCAACCAGACGGCACCGGGCCACGGGGGAAGGTCGACCCCGCTCACCTGCAGCCAGGCCGTGCCTTCCTCCACGGCGATATGGAGCAACCGTACCTCAACCCCAGGCGAAAGGGATACCGGGGGGGAGCTGGTCCCTCCATCCGGCCCAACCCGCAGCGTCGGGGTGAGGACGGTTGTCCCTTCGGCTGTGGTGAACGAGACCACCGCCCCGGCCTCTACCCCGCCCCCGGAAGCATCGTGCATGGTGGCAAAACGCTGCAGGGCAACCGTATAAGGGCCGGCCCCAAGGGCGTGCCCCTTTTGCAGCTGGAGCAGGGTGAACGCGTCCTCCAGAAAGACCCTTTCCCCCGTTGGCAGCACCGCGCCCGCTTGGGTCTCGGAAACGCTTGGCGTGATGGTCAGGGTCCGGCTGCCCTCAAGCGTCGTGTACTCCACCCTTGCCTGCACCGTCGGGCCGAGGTGCTCGACAGCACGCAGGGTCATCGTGTAGCCAGCCACCGTGGCTGGCTCGCCCTCGACAAGCAACGCCTGCTCCGCTTGGGCCGGCGGGGTGTACCCTTCGGCCGCGATGTAGAGGTCGTAGCCCAGACCCCGCCGCACGTAGGGCGTAGCGACGATCGAGCCATCCTGCGGGTTCTGGAACAACTCGGGAAGTGCGATGAAGCGCAGGCTGCCTTGTTCGACCTCCAGCCGGAGTGCCGGCCGCCTTCCCGGCGACTCCTGCCAGCCGACGAAGGTAAAGCGATAGCCGAGGGCCTCCTGGGCCTGCCCTTCCGGAAGCGCCAGACGGGGGCCGTCTACGCTATAGACGGAAGAGACCACGATGCCCACGACCAGCATCCCCAACCCCAGGTGGGCCAGATATCCCCCCAGCCGCAGGATCCCTCCCCGAAGGGTGCGCACGATCATGGCGGCGTTCGAAGAGAGGGCAAAGGCCCCCAGGAGGATGAGGAGCAGGGAAAAAGGCCGATGGGCTCCCAGCAAAAGGGCCACGACTACGGCCACAACGGCCAAGGAAGCAGGCACAGCGAGAAAGCGCCGTAGCCGCCGCCATTCGCTCCCTCGCCAGCCCAGGAGGGGGCAAAGGGAAAGCACCGCCAGCAGCAGGGCCAGGGTAGGAGCCGTGGTGCGCGGGTAAAAGGCCGTATCCAAAGCGTCCGTGGCCCCCCGTAGCCGGGTCCAGAGGGGCACCAGCGTTCCCACCCAGACCGGAAGGGCCATGAGCAGCAGAAGCAGGAGCGTGAGCAGGAAGGTCAGATCACGAGAAAACCAGCTCTGCGGCGCCCGGCCCACGGTGCCTTCCAGGTCGCCCTCCAGCCGGGGTGTGCGAGAGGGGCCGGCCAGCACCGGCGAATGGGGAATGTCTCCCCAACGGGAGGCGAGCAGGCCAACCCCTGCAGCGGTGCACAGGCCCAGGAGGCCCAGCATCCAGGGGCTCAGACGGCTTTCCACAAAGGAGTGGGTCGAGATTTCGCTGAGCACCCCGCTCCGGGTCAGGTACGTCGCATAGAGCACGAGGAGGAAGGTCAGGAGGGCCAGGAGGAACACGCCATGGCGCAGCCGCCCGCGGTAGCGCTGGATGAGCAGGCCGTGCAGGAGGGCGGTCCCGGTGAGCCAGGGAATGAGGGAGCTGTTCTCCACCAGGTCCCAGCCCCAATATCCCCCCCAGCCGAGCGTCTCGTAGGCCCAATAGGCACCGAGCAGGATCCCCAATCCCAGGAAAAACCAACCGGCAAGCGTCCAGGGAAGGGCGGGCGCGACCCAGGCGTCGTAATCGCGCCGCCACAGGCCAGCCAGGGCATAGGCAAAGGGGAGGGCCAGTCCGGCATACCCCAGGAAAAGGGCCGGCGGATGGAACACCATCCACGGGTTCTGGAGGAGCGGGTTCAGGCCGAACCCATCGTCCACTGCCCGCCCCAGGGGCCGGAAGGGGCTGTCCACCAGGAGAAAGAGCAACAGCCCGGCCTGAACGAGGAGAAGGAAGAAGAGGACGTAAGGTTCGAACTGCCGGGCGCGCCGAATTTGGAGCACGGTGGCAATGGCGGAAAAGAGCAGCCAGAGGAGGAAACTTCCCTGCTGCCCTGCCCAGAAGGCGGAAAGGCGCAGAGGAAGCGAAAGCTCGCGCGAAGTGTACTGATAGACATAGGCGATGTCATAGCGCTGGAACAGGATCAGCGCCAGGAGGAGCAGCGAGGCCAGCAAGGTCCCGAGCCCCGTAAGCCAGACCAGCCAGCGGGCCCACGAGAGCGCTTCGGTGTGGCCGCGGATAACCCGGTAACAGGCGATCATCCCGCCAAGCGCTGCGAACAGCCCTCCGGCGAGGAAGAGCGTCCCGGTGCTCAAGGCACCGCCTCCGTAGCCCTCTGGCGCTGGTATTCCTCGCTCTGCTGCTGGTACTTGGAGGGGCACTTGACGAGCAGCTTGCGCGCACGGAAGACGCCGGCCTCCGGGTCAAAACGGCCAATGGCCACAAAACCGCTCGCCTGCTGAAAGTTCGCCGGCCGCGTTCCCCGGTACACAACGAGCATTTCGTCTCCCCGGTCGTCCGTCAGGACGAACCGGTATTCGCCGGATGCATCGTACCCCAGCTCTTCCTTGAGGTACCCATGGACCTGGACCGAACGGCCTGCGTTCCGCGCTTCGGCGATCGAGACATAGGGGGTCAGGCTGTTCGCGAAAGACACTGCTCCTAACACCACCGCTGCCAAAATCACGACCCCGCCCACGATGTATGCGGGCTTCATACACCACCTCCACGCCCCAACGGAATCTGCGCAACCCGTGGGCTGCGCCGGTGCCCCGAAGTATACCAGCGCCGGCCGGCGCTGTCAAAGCAGGCTTGCCAGATCCTCCCTTGTGCGCTAGAATCGGCCCAGTATCGCGAGGAGGCGAGGCATGGACGCCGAAGTCCTGGTCGAGTTCACTCGAGGACCGCTGGTTGAAGCGGTCCATCGCGGGCACGCGGCGGTGGTCGATTCTTCCGGCAGGCTGCTGGCCTGGCTGGGCAACCCAGACCACCTCTGCTACATGCGCAGTTCCGCCAAACCGCTTCAGGCCCTTCCCCTCCTGGAAGACCGGCTGGACGAGCGCTTTGGCTTTACTGCGGAAGAGCTTGCGGTTATGGCCGCTTCGCACGAGGGGGAGGAACGACATGTCCAGGCGGTTGCCCGCATCCTGGCCCGGTTGGGGCTGGATGCGCAGGCGCTCCGCTGCGGCGTCCATCCCCCGGAAAGCGAAGCCGCTCGCCGGAACCTGCTCCTCCTGGGCGGCGAGCCCGGCCCCTTGCACAACAATTGCTCGGGCAAGCACGCGGCCATGCTCGCGATGGCACGGGCTGGAGGGCATCCGCTCGACAGTTACCCACACGCGGAGCATCCGGTCCAACAACGCATCCGGCAGGTGATTCGCGAGATGACGGACGTCCCGGACCCCATCCTTGGGATCGACGGGTGCGGGGTGCCGGTCTTTGGGGTACCGCTGCGCGCGATCGCACTGGCCTACGCGCGGCTCATCGACCCCCGTGGGCTGCCGGCCGAGCGCGCTCGGGCCTGCCGCCGGATCACGGCCGCCATGCAGGAGCATCCCGGCATGGTCTCCGGCGAGGGCCGTCTGGAGGAGGCGCTCATGCCGGCCGCACGGGGCAAGCTGGTCGCCAAAGGGGGCGCCGAGGGGCTGATGGCCGTGGGCGTAAAGGCGGAGGCGGTCCCGCACGGCCGCGGGGTCGGAGTCGTGCTCAAGATGGAGGACGGCACTGGAGGGGAGCGCGCCCTCTCGCCCGCACTGCTGGAACTGCTTTCGCAGCTCGGGTTCCTGCAGCCAGAGGAGCGGGCTGCTTTGGCCCGGCACGACTTTGCTCCGGTGCGCAACTGCCTGCAGGAAATCGTTGGCGAAAGCCGGCCGGCCTTCCGCGTTCACCGGGCGGGCGATTGACCGCGCGCCTTATCCCCTGTTGACGATCTGCTGTAGGGCCGCCCGATACGCTGCCGCGGTGCGCTCCGGCGCGTGATGGGAGAGCACGTAGCAACGGGCGTTCTCGCCCAGTTCCCGGCAGAGCCTGGGCTCAGCAAGCAGCCGCCGTAGGTAGAAAAGGAGCATCCCGGTTTCGTCGGGCCCAACGTCCACTTTCAGGCAGACCGAATCCGGCCACTCCGCAAAGGCCCCGATGTTGGAGACGAGTACGGCTTTCCCACTGGCCAACAGCCGCACCACGGCCCCTGAGGTCTCTCCTGCCGAAGGATAGCGCAGGTTCACGGCGATGTCGCAGGCAGCGATGTAGCGGCGGAAGGCCGCGGCTTCCACATATCCGGTCACTGCGACCCGATCCACGCCCGGCTGCGCCAGCATTTCTTCGAGCCCCAACGCAGGATCCGGCTCGCCCACCAGCAGGCAGCGGGCTTGGGGAAACTCCCGGGCGAGCGTGGCCCAGGCCGAAAGCAGGCGGTCGATGCGCTTGTAGGGCGCCAGGAACCCGAAGGTCGCCACGACGACTTCATCCGGGGAAAGGCCTAGCACCTCACGTGCTTTGCCGCGCGACCCTTGCGCGCCCCCCAGAAGCGGGTGGGGAACCACGGTGACCGGCAACTCGGGGCAAGCCTCGCGGATCCGTCCAGCCGCCCATCGGCTGTGGACGATGGCCCCCTGACTGCGGTCCAGCAGCACCTGGTTCAGCGGGTCGAGGAACTGCTCCCGCTCGCTGAAAACGCCCAGAGCACGGCGCAGTGCGGTAGCGGCACCGGCAGCACCTCGCTCGTACGCCAGGTGCCAGAGATACCCTTCGCGATCCCCGGCGGCGACCGTACATCGGGCGACCAGATGGTGCAGGAGGAAATCGTGCAGCACCACAACCCCGGGATCGCGCAGCGCCTGTTCGTAGATCCCCCGATGGTAGGGGTTGTTGCCGATGTGATAGACCACCGCATCGAAGCGGTCGGACTGGCGGGGAAGCGCCTGCAGCGGCTGGATACGAACGCCGGGCACAGGCGAGGGACCATACGGATCTGGCGCAAAGAGGGAAAGATCGAAGAGTCGGGCCAGCGCGGGCAGCAATTCCGCGGTATAGTCCGCGATCCCGCTCCGTATCGGGGGAAGCGGGGATACCCAGGCCAGCCGCACAGGCGCCTCCTCATCCAGCGGGCCCGCACGGCCGCGCCCCTGCTTCCTCCAGCTCGCGCACCCGGGCTTCCAGCGCGGCAAGCCGTTCGTCCAGCCGCGCGAAGAGGGCATCGGTCCGCGCCAAAGAAGCCTCCAAAAGCAGCCGTTCCAGCCGGTACAGCTCCTGGTGGGCGCGTACCGACTCGGCGTTGAAGGCGACCTGGTGCTGCAGGAGAAAGCGCAGCAGCGAGCGGCCAATCCGCACCAGGACGCTCCCCAGGAGGGGAACACCGCTTTTGAGCGGCTTTTCGTGCACCGCCCAGGCCGAGCCCAACGCCTCCAGGCGCGCTTCGAGGGCCTGGATCTCCGGACATTCCAGGGACGGCCGTGCCTGCCTGGTGAGCTCCTCCGCCCGGCGGCGCCGCTCCTCGGCGGCGTACCGGCGTGCTTCCTGCCGCAGGGCCCGCCAGGTTTCCTCGGAAAGAGGTCCTTCCTCCATCGGAAACGCTTCCTTTTAGGGGACACCAGACGATAAACACATTGTAGCACAAGGGCGCCGGCCGGCAAGTCGCGCGCTTCCGCTCCCATCGGTCAGCAGGCGCGCTGGGCTGCTGCGGCTGGGGCGGTCATCCCGATGGTTGACAGCTTCCATCCGGGATGCTAGGATCAAAGCCGACGGTGGCGCTTGGACTGTGGATCAGCCCTCGGTTCCAGCAGGAGAGCGCTTTTCGGAGGCGAAGGTGGAAGGGCACCTTGTCGGCCCGTTTCCACACCGCGAGGAACGGATCGCGGTGGACGACCGATTGCTACGCCGCTTGAGGGAAAAGGGGGAACCGCTGGAGGAGGTGGTGCTGGTGGCGCGTCGGCCGGATGGACAGGTGCTCCTGCACACGAAACGGTTCTACCCTCTAGGCATCTGGCGCCTGCCGAGCGGGCGTCTCAAGGAGGGGGAATCGCCCCAGCAGGCCGCTCGGCGGGAGGCTGCGGAAGAGCTTGGGATCGTGGTGCTGCACGAACGGCTGCTCGGGCTCTTGACATACCGGCTCGAGGCGGAAAGGGAATCACTGTCCTTCGCCTCCTGGGTATTCCTTGTGCCCGTGAGCGGCATCCGGCCGGTCGCTCGGGATCGGGAGGAGCAGATCACCGACTTTTGCTGGATGCCTGTGGCCCAGTTAGAGACAGTCGCCCAGCGCTTGAAGGCGCTCCCTCCGCCCTGGCAGGGGTGGGGAAGGTTTCGTGCGGCCGTGCATGCTTTTGTTGCTGCCGAGCTCGGGAAAGGCAGCTGAGGCCGGGACGATCCTCAAGGCGGCCGATGGCCTTTGACGATCAGGGGTAAGAAGACCCTCCGATAGCCTACGTGGGCCACAAACGTACGGGAGTTGTTCGTTTCCACCAGTTCAGGAACGTCGAAAAAAGGCCATGGGCCGGCATCGTTATAGTCCACATAGGCGACTAGATAATAGGTGCCCGCCTGGGTGAAGGTATGGGTCGTCGTCAGGACCATCGGCGGGTCGGTATCCTCAAAGTCGGTCGCCTGGAGGCCCCAGATGAAGGGACAGGTATCGGGATGGTTGCAATCGCAACCATCCGGGCAGTCGGGCGGAATGGGCTGATACCCCGCGGTGGTGGTGATGAAGAGCATCGCAAAAAAGTTGTTGCCCGCTTTGAGGCTCGTACTCCGGTTATGGACGGTAAACGCGATCGTCACCGGCTGGTTGAGCGGGATCACATCGGGGCAGCTCGGACAGCCGGTCACCGTAAGGTCGTCCGCCACCAGATCCGGCGGGGCGAGCACGGTCACCCGAACGGCGTTCAGGTAGGGCGTCTGCGTCAGCACGGTGGTGGAAAAGTAAGCCCGGTACTGGAAGTACTCGCAGGTGATCGAGATGGGGAGGGTCGTGGTCAGCGTGCCTGGGCCACGGGAGGGAACCGGGTCGCTCCAGGGGCTCCACACGCCATCCCGGTTATAGCGGTAAGAGAGGGTGATCGTCATGGCCTGGGGGTCGGGGATGGTGGTGTTCCACGCCAACTTGACCAGCTGTGCCGCAGTGCCTCCATACTGGGTGACATTCTTGATGGCCGAGGTGAAGATACCGTCGGGCGCATAGATCGTCGGGGTTGTTTCGCCGGTAGCTGCCAGGGAGGGTGCGGAGGCAACGAGCTGGCCTCCGCCGCTGTAAGGCGAAGCCACAGCGATCTGGCTCAGGCAGGCACCCGAGTATCCGGTTGCGCCGCCAATGGCATAGAGCCAGCCATATTCGTCTTGCACCACCGAATGCCAGTAGCGTGGCTGGGTCATCCCGATGGTATAGAGCCACTCCCCCGTCTGGCCCGTCTCGTGGTCCACCAGCGCGGCCAGCACATCGCCGGTCGGTGTGGTCAAGTTGTTCCAGGCCCCGGCGATCGTCAGCAGCAGGCCCGACTGGTAGGCCGCGCCTTCGCCGGCGAACAGGTTCTGGGGAAGGATCTCGGGATATACAGGGGTCCAGGACACAATATCGCCCGTCGCCGGGTCGGGTGCGCCGAAGAAGATGTAGGGCGAGAAGGTCGTTCCCAGTACACCGCTTGCCCCGCCGATCACGTAGATGCGTCCGTGTTCGATCGCCACCGCGGGCTCGTAGTAGTGCGGTTTGTTTCCGATCGTGAACGGCAAGTCGGCGCTGGTCCGCGTCCAGGAAGGGATCGTCCCGTCCGGGTTGGGCTGAGCGAAGTACACGGCCGAGCTGGACTGCCCGTTTTGCCTGAGCCCGCCGATGATGTAGATACGCCTGTTCCATACCGCGCTCTCCATGCCAAATAGTGGCTCGGGAAGGGGCGTCGTGGCCTGCCAGGAACCCAGCGTCCCGTCGGGATGGATGGGGGCAAATAGCACGTCGGCATAGATCGAGCTGGACGCACCGTCCTCCTCCTCCCCTCCAAAGACATACAAGAAAGCCGCCTCACCTCCGCCCCCCTGGGTGACCGTGATGGCTGCGGCTTCATGGAAGCGAACTCCCTCCGGGTAGACGGAAGTCGGCAGGGGGGTCGTGGGCTGCCAATCGGCCAGTTCGTGGGTGGCCGAGTGCACGGTGGTGAAAAAGACCTCGTTGCGGGCATCGCTGCAAGGGACCCCGGAGGAGCCGTAGCCACCGGTGACGTAGATGTGCCCGTTCAGGTAGGCTGCGGCTAGTCCCGCCCGCGGGGGGAGCCCGGTGCTGTTCCCCGGCTCCCAGGGATGGGCCAGGCCGATCGGCAGCAACTGCACTTCACCGTCGTCCATCCAGGATAGGGCAGTGTGGTAGAAATACCCGGCGTTAAAGTGCTCGATCGTGGTATCGATATAGTAGAGTTCCAGGGCATGGGCCGACTGTAGACGCCATACCCATATGGCTACTCCGATCAAGGCCGGGAGGACTAGCAACGCCCAGAGCCACTTTCGAGGCCTGGCCATATCTGCACCTCCTGCCATAGCCTGGCTGGCGCTCGATCTCCGGTGGCAGCTGCGAATCGTGATCGGATTATAACACCCTCCTATCCCCGCGGCAAGCGGTTTGCGCAGCGGCATGTCGTGTGCTAGAATAATTCAAGATTCCGCAGGAAACTGGGGGCATGGCCTGGACAAGGCCCTCCTCTTTCCAGGCGCGGATCTTGTGTCGGGCCCGGGCATCGAGGGCAGCGATCCCTGAGAAGCAAGACCGTGGGGTAGAACAGGAATGGCGATGATGCACGATCTCGACCGTCTGCTCCGGCGGGGGGTTGCCGAGATCATCGTAGAGGAAGAGCTGCGCGGGAAGCTGGCGGCAGGCCGGCCACTCCGGTTGAAACTGGGCTTTGACCCTTCCAAGCCGGACCTGCACGTGGGCCATGCGGTGGTCCTGCGCAAGATCCGCCAGTTTCAGGACCTGGGGCACCAGGTTGTTCTGATTGTGGGCGATTGGACGGCGCAGATCGGGGACCCTTCGGGCCGGGACACGAGCCGTCAGATGCTCACTGCGGAAGAGGTGCGCGAGAACGCTCAGACTTATATGGAGCAGTTCTTCCTGATCGTGGACCGGGAGCGCACCGAGGTGCGCTGGCAAAGCGAATGGTTCGGTTCCTTCACCCTGGCGGACGTTTTTCGTCTGACCAGCCGCTTTACCCTGGCCCAGATGATGCAGCACGAGACCTTCCGCAAGCGCTACGAGGAGGGCCGGGCGCTGAGCCTGATGGAGCTCCTCTACCCGTTGCTTCAGGCGTACGACTCGGTCGCCATTCAGGCGGATGTGGAATTCGGGGGGACGGACCAGAAGTTCAACATCCTGGCCGGCCGGGAGCTGCAGCTATCGCTGGGGCTTCCTCCCCAGGACGTCTTCCTCTGTCCGTTGCTCATCGGGACCGACGGCCGCAAGATGAGCAAGAGCTACGGGAACACGATCGACCTCACCACGCCCCCGAACGACATGTACGGCCGCATCATGAGCATCGCCGATGCGGTGATGATGGATTACTTCGAGCTGTTGACAGACATCCCGGACAGCGAACTGGAGGGCATGCGGGAGGCCTTGGCGCGGGGTGAGGCGCACCCGATGGAGCTGAAGAAGCGCCTGGCGTGGGAAATCGTCGCCTGGCTGCACGGCGCGGCGGCGGCAGAGGGGGCGCAAGATGAGTTTGAGCGCGTTTTCCAGAAGCGGCAGGCTCCCTCTGAGGTGCCGGTCTTTCGCCTGAAAGAGGATATCCCTTGGGTTGAATTGCTCGTTCAGGCTGGGCTGAGCCCAAGCAAGGGCGAGGCCCGGCGGCTGATCCGACAGCGGGCCGTTGTACTGGATGGCCAGGCAGTCCTGGATGCCAGCGCGCCCGCGGCGTGCGGGCTGCTCCAGGTCGGAAAGCGCCGCTTCTTGCGCATCGTGGCCGAGTAGCCAGGCATCGAAGGCCGGGGGTCGGTTCAAGGAGAGGTGCGATGGCCGAAGAATACCAGGAAGTTCGCCGGGAAACGATCCCGGTGGCGATCTACACGCCCTTCTGGGTCGCCAGGGGCGCGATCCACCGGCTGGCACCGATCCGTCTGAGCGACCACCTGAATGTGGAAGGGGAAGATTTCATCGAACTGCACGAACCGCGCTTCATGGATCTGACCAAGCGCTCGCTGGAACTGGTCCCCGAAGCAGGCCCCTGGTTCATCCAGCGGGGCCAGATCCTGATCGTCCACGAATTGCCCTCTCCCTCCGCGGCACCTTCTCCTCCTTCGCCCGCTCCGCCTCCGGTTCGCATCCCCAAGTTCCCCCGGCCCGTCCGGCTATGGCTGGGCCCCTTCCGGGTGGAGGGAAACCTCTTCCTGCCCGAGCATGCCGAGCTGGGCGCACATATCGCGCGGGCAAACACCATTTTTCTGCCCCTGACGGCAGCGACGATCGCCTTGCCCTCCTGGGAAGCGCTGGGCGTCATCCATGTTCCCTTCGCGCTGGTTAACTGGCAGCGTTTGGCCATTGGTCCATCTCTACGGGATGCCGCGAGCCCTCCTTCCGAGCCATAATCCCCTTCAGCCCGCCCAGGCGAGGCCATGGGGACGAAGCGCAACCTCCATTGCGGCCTGCCGGCTTTCCCTCCCGGGGCCCGAGCGCGAATGAATGGCGGGGGATCCGGCGCCGGGTTTTGCCCTCCCAATGGAGTGGATGAGAAACCCGAGCAAGGGAATGAGGTCTCTGCCCCCCGCCCAGCGGCTGGACGCGCGTATCCGTTTGTCGCAAGACACGGAGGTAGCGCCCCGGGATCAAAAGGCGCTCTCATGCCAAGGGGGTAGGCGCAGGCAGGGCCAACCCCTACCCCATCCCCAAAGATGGCGGGCGCTCGCCTGTGCCTCGCTGGACGGGCTGCGTCCCTGGTGATACAATAGCGGTGCCGTGAGCAGGGGACTATGGTCGTTCCCTGACATCGTTCGACGAGGATCACCGGCGATGGCCCGCTGTGTTGCTAAAGATAGTCGGCGCGGGATTTCGGTTTTCGTCGCCCTGCGCCACTACAACTACCGCCTCTGGTTCTTCGGCCAGATGATCTCCCTGATGGGCACCTGGATGCAGTCGGTCGCCCAGCAGTGGCTGGTCTATCAGATGACCGATTCCAAGTTTGCCCTGGGGATGATTTCCTTTGCCGGCAGCATTCCCACGCTTTTCCTGATGCTGCCGGCTGGGGCGGTGGCCGATCGCTTCCCGAAGCGAAAGGTCCTGCTCCTGACCCAGAGCAGCATGATGGCCTTTGCTATCGTGCTCACTCTGCTGTCCGCAGCTGGTGTGCTTCGGGTGTGGCACATTGCCCTCCTGGCTTTGGGCCTGGGGATCGCGAACTCGTTCGATGCCCCGGCGCGCCAGGCACTGGCAGTGGAGATGGTGGAGGACCGGCGCGACCTCATGAACGCCATCGCCCTCAACTCGACCATGTTCAACGTGGCCCGTATCGTCGGCCCCTCCGTCGCCGGGATCGTCCTGGGTGCCTGGGGGGCCACCTGGTGCTTCGGGCTGAACGCGCTGAGCTTCCTTGCGGTGATCGTAGCCCTGCTGCTCATGCGGTTGCCTCCGCATCCTCCCGCGCTGCAGACCGAGCGGCTGATGTCCCAGATCGGGACCGGCCTGCGCTACATCCGGGGCCATCTGCTTGTTCGGACGATCATTGCCATCGTGGCCGTGTCCTCCCTCTTCGGTTTCGCTTATTCGGTCCTGATGCCCGTCTTTGCGCGGGACATCCTCCGGGCCGGAGAAAAAGGGCTGGGCTATCTGAATACGGCACTGGGAATCGGTGCGCTGGCCGCATCGCTGACCGTTGCCGGGCTGGGCCATTCCCGCCGTAAGGGGCTGCTGCTGAGCGCGGGGAGCCTGCTCTTTCCGATCGCGGTGCTGGCGTTCGCCTTCTCCCGCTCTCTGCCGCTTTCCCTCGTCTGTCTGAGTCTGGCCGGCTTTGGCTTCGTCACCCAGAACGCCACCAGCAACACCCTGATCCAGTCGATCGTTCCCGACGAACTGCGCGGCCGTGTCATGGCGGTCTATATGCTCATGTTTTTCGGCACGACCCCTTTCAGCGCGCTCTTTATCGGGAGCGTGGCGCAATGGCTCGGCCCCACGCCGGCCGTCGTGATCGGTGCGGGCGTGACCCTCGCCTTTGCCCTGGGGGTGGCGCTCCTGGTTCCCCAGCTACGGCGGCTGCAGAGCGACTAGGGGGCTTCCAGCACCTTGGTGACCCCCCTTACGGCATCACCCCGATAGGAAGGGTAGAATGAAAATCACCCCCTCCCCAAGGGGGGTATAGGAGCAGAGGATGAAAGCCCACCCGCAGGAACTGGTTGCGCGCCTGAAGAGCATCGAAGGCCATGTGGCCGGAATCCGACGCATGGTTGAGGCGGAGCGCGATTGCCTGGAGATCATGCGCCAGGTGCAGGCGGTGCAACGGGCCCTGGAGGAGGTGGGTAGTTTGCTTGTGGCAGCACATTTGCACAACTGTGTGACCGAGGCGGCGCGCAGCGACGACCCCGGGCAGCGTGCGCGTGCGCTCTCCGAACTGGTGGAAGTATTCCAGGCGGTGTGGGGCCCCCGCCGGGGAGGCCGTTATGGCGAAGCGTGAGCTCGTATTGCCCATCTTGGGGATGACGTGCGCCAGCTGCGTGGCGCACGTGGAGGAAGCGCTGTCCGGTGTGCCCGGGGTGGAGCGCGCGGTCGTCAACCTGGCCACGGAACGGGCCACCGTGGCCTACGACTCCGAGCGGGTCGGTACGGCCCGGCTGGTCCAGGCGGTGCGCGAGAGCGGCTACGACGTCCCCGAGGAGACGATCGTCCTTCCGATCGCGGGCATGACCTGTGCCAGCTGCGTCGCCCATGTGGAAGAGGCGCTGCAACGCGTCGAGGGCGTGCTCTCCGCTTCCGTCAACCTGGCGACGGAACGCGCCACCGTCATTTACATCCCTGGGGTTGCCGACCGAGGGCGACTGGCCCAGGCGGTGCGCGAGGCGGGCTACGATGTCGTGGACGTGGAAGCGCTCGCCCAGGAAGAGGAGAACGAGGAAGAACTCCGCATGCGGCTGGCGCGGCGGCGGATGTGGATCGCCTGGGCATTTGCCATCCCGATCATCGCCTGGATGCTCCCCGAGATGATCCGGGGGATTGTATGGCCCAACCATCTGGTGTTCGAAAGCGGCGTCCTGGTGCTTTCCTTGCCGGTGCTCTTTTGGGCCGGCCGGGCGACCTACCGTTCCGCCTGGAGCTCCCTTCGCCACGGGAGTGCCAACATGGACGTCCTGATCGCGATGGGGACGCTGGCTTCGCTGCTCACCGGGCCGGCCGCGCTGGTTTCCCTGATCATCCAGGGCCATCCGGCCATCGCCAACTATGCCGGCGTTGCGGCGATGATCATGGCCTTTCATCTCACCGGCCGGTACATCGAGGCCACGGCCAAAGGCCGCGCCTCCCAGGCGATCCGGCGACTCCTGGAGCTCGGCGCACGGACAGCCCGCGTGCTGGTCGATGGGGAGGAGCGCGAGGTCCCCGTGGAGGCCGTTCAGGTGGGGGATATTGTCATCGTCCGGCCGGGGGAACGGATCCCCACCGACGGCATCATCCTGGAAGGGGAAAGCGCCCTCGATGAGTCGATGGTCACCGGAGAATCGATGCCCGTGAACCGGGGCCCGGGAGACGAAGTGATCGGCGCCACGGTCAACCAGGACGGCCTGCTCAAAGTGCGCGCCACGCGCGTCGGGCGCGATACCTTCCTGGCGCAGGTGATCCGGCTGGTCGAGCAGGCGCAGGGGACGAAGGTGCCCATCCAGGCCTTCGCCGATCGGGTGACCGCACGCTTTGTGCCCGTGGTCATCGGGATCGCCCTGCTGACGCTCCTTGCCTGGCTCTTCTTCCCGGAGACGATCGGTGCGGTGGGCCGTTGGGCGGCAGCTTTTCTCCCCTGGGTCAACCCGATGCTGGGGCGCGTCACGTTGGCCGTGTTTGCTGCGGTAGCGGTGCTCGTGATCGCCTGCCCCTGTGCCCTGGGACTGGCCACGCCCACCGCGATCATGGTTGGAAGCGGCCTGGGCGCCCAGAACGGCATCCTGTTCCGCAGCGGGGAGGCGATCCAGCGCCTGAAAGACGTGCGCGTGCTCGTCCTGGACAAGACCGGGACGCTGACCCGAGGCCGGCCGGAGGTGACCGATCTCGTCCCCCTGGACGGCGATCCGAAAACGCTCCTCTTCTGGGCCGCATCTGCTGAGCAGGGCAGCGAGCACCCGCTGGGCCGCGCGATCGTGGAACGTGCGCAGGCCGAAGGGCTCGCCCTACGCCCCATCGTCGCTTTTCAAGCCCTGCGGGGCCGGGGGGTACAGGCGGAGGTGGACGGTCGGGCCGTCCGCGTGGGGAGCCGGCGCTTCCTCGAGGAGGCCGGGGTCGACACCCGCGCATTGGAAAAGGCAGCGCTCGAGCTGGAGGCCGAGGCCAAGACGGTGATGCTGGTCGCGGTGGATGGGACGCCGTTGGGCGCAATCGCCGTCGCCGACACCCTAAAAGAGGATGCCGCACCCGCGGTGGCTGAGCTGGAACGCATGGGCATCCTCACGGTCATGCTGACCGGCGACAACCGCCGGACTGCAGAGGCGATCGCCCGCCGCTGTGGCATCTCTCAGGTGCTGGCGGAGGTGCTTCCGGAAGGCAAGGTGAACGAAATTCGTCGGCTGCAAGAAGAAGGAAACGTGGTCGGGATGGTGGGCGATGGCATCAACGATGCCCCCGCCCTGGCCCAGGCAGACGTCGGCATCGCCATCGGTACCGGCACCGACATCGCCATCGAGGCCGCCGACGTGACGCTGGTGCGCGGCGACCTTTCCGGCGCGGTGCGGGCGATCCTCCTCTCCCGGGCGACCTTCCGCAAAATCGTGCAGAACCTGTTCTGGGCCTTTTTCTACAACGTGGTCATGATCCCGCTGGCAGTGCTGGGGCTGATGCATCCGGTGCTGGCCGAGATCGCCATGGCCACCAGCTCGATCACCGTGGTCACGAACGCCAACCTGCTGCGACGGGCGAACATCCGTCCCGCTTACGAACGGGCGCGTGGAAACAGATAGGAGAGATGGGGATGCTGCGTCGCTGGTTTCGCCACACAAAGGAGGGTCCGGATCAGCCAGTGGTATACACCCAACCCACCTGAGCGGATTGCCTGGCGGCAAAGAGTTTCTTTGCCCAACGTGGGGTTGCTTACATCGAGCGCGATGTCAGCGCGGACCCGGCGGCCGCACGGGAGATGCAGCGGCTCCTCGGGGGCCGGATGATGACCCCGACGATCGTGATCGGCCAGGAAATCCTGACCGGCTTTGCCCAGAACCGTGCCCGTCTGGAGGAACTGTTTCCCAAACCAAAGGAGGTGGAAGATGGCAGCGCGGGATCCGGTGTGCGGGATGATGGTCGATGAGGAAAAGGCGGCGGCCACCTCGGTCTACAAGGGGGTGACCTACTACTTCTGCGCCAAGGGGTGCAAAATCGCCTTCGACCGAGATCCCGAAAGGTACCTCGCCCAAGCGCCTAAGGAGAAGTGAGCCTCGCTTGCGCGGCACCGTGCGGTTTCGGGTCGCTATCCTGCCGGGCAGTGCTGCTTCGCGTGGCGCACCCGCCTGACGCAGGCCACGCGGCTCCAGTTCGCTCCTGGCCGCTGCCCATGCGGCCCGAGACCTGTCGGTAGCGTGCACCCTCCTCCAACGGAGGAAGGTACGCGTTAGAGCTCTTCGCCTCAAAAGCCCCTCAGCGGTTTCCGCGGCTCCGTCCCCTCCCCCTGCGGTTCGGGCCAGTTGCGCGCCCGCTGGCCCCGTAGTAGAATGGACCCAGGTCGCTTCCCTCTACCGGACAGGAGGAACGCGATGTACGAGGATGTGGCCAGGATCCTGATCAGCGAAGAGGATCTACAACGGCGGGTGCGCGAACTGGCACAACAGATCGAGGCGGACTATCAGGGGAAGGATCTCTTGCTCGTGGGCCTGCTCAAGGGAGCGGTGCACTTCATGGTCGATCTGACGCGGGCGATGAAACGTCCGGTGGCGATCGACTTTATGGCCGTCTCCAGTTACGGGGCCAGCACCGAAAGCAGCGGCATCGTGCGCATCCTGAAGGACCTGGACGAGAGTATCGAGGGGAAGCATGTCCTCATCGTTGAGGACATCGTGGACACGGGCCTAACGCTGAAGTACATCCTGGAGATGCTCCGGCGACGCGGGCCGGCCTCGTTGCGCGTCTGCGCATTGCTCAACAAAAAAGACCGACGGCTGGTGGACGTGCCGCTGGACTATGTCGGGTTCGATATCCCCAACGAGTTCGTCGTCGGCTACGGCCTGGACTTCCGGCAGGTATACCGCAACCTGCCCTTTGTGGCGGTGTTGAAACCCGAGGTCTACCAGCGGGCTTCCTGAAAGGAGCGTGGATGCCCGCAACGGTCTATCCGATCCCGCTGGGCCTCTCGGTGGCCTACCTCCTTGTGGGGGAGGAAGGGCCGGTGTTGGTGGACGCCGGGCTCCCCGGCAGCGAGCGGCTGATTGCGCGCTTTCTGCAGCGGGTGGGCCTGAGGCCAACCATGTTGCGCTTGATCGTGCTCACCCACGCGCACCCGGATCACTGTGGGGCGCTTCCCGCCTTACGAGCACTCTCGTCGGCGCCTTTGGCCGCCCATCCCACGGCGGCCATGCGTCTTCGGGGTCGCCCGGTCCCTCTGCCGGCGCCTCGGCGCCTGGGGGGGCGGACCATAGCCGCCCTCGCCCGGCTGCTCGAGCGCCGTCTCGTGCTTCCGGCGCTCCCGATAGAGCTGCCGCTCGAGGACGGGGCCAGCCTGGCGCCGTTCGGGCTTGAGGGGTGTATCCTGCACACACCGGGGCACACGGCCGATTCCCTGACCGTCCTCCTGGAGGGAGGCGCGGCTTTCGTGGGCGACCTTTTCACGCGCCGGAACGGCCGGGCGGTCCCTCAACCCTACTTCATCGAGGACCCGGAAGCGTTGCGAGAGAGCGTGGCGCGCCTGCGCGCCCAAGGGGTCCGGCTGCTTTACACCGGCCATAGCCCGCGTCCGCTGCGGCCGGCCGGGTGGTGAAACCGAGGAGAGCGAACGGTGCGAAAGAGAACGGTGCGTTGGATCCTTGGGCGCACGGTGGGCCTGGCCCTCTTGCTCGGCGGGGGGATGATCGCCCCGCAGACGGTCTATGCCCAGTGACCCACCGCGACCCCTACCCCGACCGTGACGCCGGGGCCCACCAAACCGACGCTCACCCCTACGCCTGAACCGACCGCGACCGAGACGCCCTCTCCCACCCTGCCCCCCGTGCCCACGGCCACCTGCACCCCGCTCCCTTCCCCAACGGACACGCCTGAGCCCACACCGACGGCCACGGCCACGTTTCCGCCCCCTACCCCTACGCGTCCGCCAGCCACCCGTACCCCGCGCCCCACGGCCACCGCGGAGCCCTCGCCCATCCAGACCACGACTCCATCGCCCACTCCCACCCCCTCTCCCCAACCGACTGTGCTCCCTTCGCCCGTCTCGACGCCCGCTGCGACGCCCCGGCCGAGCGCGACCCGAGGGCCGACCGCCGCCTCGCCCATCCACACCACGCAAGTATCCCCGAGGCCCACCCACCGGCCCTGTACCCACTGTGGCGACGAGGCCACCGCAACGCCCACAGCCACCCCGACGCCCACAACCACCGTGAGGCCTGTGGCCACACCGTGGCCCAGTTATCCTGAGGGAATGCCCTACGACAGGTGGGCGGTTCCCGGCTTGGTTCTCCTGGCCTTGGTGCTTGCGGGTTTGGCTGGCCTCGCCTGGCTGCGCCGCAGGCGGCGCGGGGATTCGCTATGAGGCGCCTTCTTCTCGGGGCGTGGCTTGCCCCCTCCCTTGTAGGGCCGTGATCAGCGCTACGGCACCTAGCACCATGGCGGCAGCCAGGAGCACCCTTCCGGAAAGCGCTTCTCCGCCGACAAAGTGGCCCACAACGATTGCGACGAGGGGGTTCACGTAGGCGTAGGTGGAAACGAACGGGGTGGGGGCAACCCGGAGCAGCCAGGTGTAGGCGGAAAAACCGATCCAGGAACCAAAGACGATCAGGTAGGCCATCCCACCGAGGGCCCGGGGTACCTCGGGTCCCCAGGCCAGGCGGTTCCATTCGCCGGTGCACGTCCCCAGGAGGAACAGGGCCAGTCCCCCAACGAGCATTTCCATGCTGGTCCCGAGCAGCGGGGAGTCGGGGAGTGCGGCCTTGCGACTATAGAGCGAGCCGACGGACCAGAAGATCGCAGCAAGTGTGAGGAGGAGCGCTCCCCACGGGTCGACCCGTCCCTGCAGGCCCAGGAGCTGCCCTGGCCCGACCAGGACCACAGTCCCGGCAAAGCCAAGGAGCACTCCTACCAGGATCAGTGGGTGCGGCCGACGGCTCCCACGGAAAAGCGGGTCCATGAGCACCATCCACACAGGGGAGGTCGCGACGAGCAGGGCCGCAACCCCCGAGGGAACGTGCTGTTCCGCCCAGACCACGCAGCCGTTGCCGCCAAGGAGCATCAGGAGGCCCACGAACGTTGCCGCACGCCAGTGCTGTCGGGTGGGGCGGCCATCTCCGCGCAGCCTTCGGAAGGCATAGAGCAATCCCCCGGCGATCAGGAAGCGCAGGCCGGCCGAAAGGAAGGGAGGCAGCCCCAGCACGACAAAGCGGATCGCCAGATAGGTCGAACCCCAGGCGAGGTAGACGCTTCCCAGCGCGGCCCAGATTGCCCACCTCGGGGCCTGCTGGAGGGGTACGGCTTCTTTCGCGGAGACGGAGGTTGTCATCTCGTCCCATCCGGTGATCCAACTGCGTATGCGCGGATTATCCGATGGAGTCGGCGATCTGTCAAGGAAAGGGAGCAACGAAAAAGGCTCCGTCCGGAAGGACGGAGCCTCGTGGGCGAGCGCGCTTACGGATAGGGGGTTGCCCGATCGGGGCCGCATTCCCCACGGAAGAAGGCCCATTCGTCGCAGGCTTGGCCATCTGGGAAGATGCATACCCCAGACTGGCTGCCGTCGGGTGCCGTGCGAACTTCCCAGCGATAGCCCTGCTGTTCACAGTAGGTGGCCGCAGGGTTGGCGATCCCTGCGTTCGCCGGGGTGGGGGTAGGCGGTGTGGTCGGGGGAACGGAGCGGCCACAGGCTGCAGGGAGCAGGCAGAGCAGTGCCACCAGGATGCGAAAGAACGGCGTGCGGATCATCTTTCTCCTCCTTTTGGGGACGCGGTGTGACCGGCCGGTGCCGATGCACGGCCTACAGACGATCCGCTTGCTCCGAAGGTTTCGTCCCTGGATCTAGCGCCCAGTCGGTTCCCCAACGGGGATCAGGTAGAGGGGGAGGGTATCGGCGGAGAGCCGGAGCGCACGACGTACACCCTCGTCGTCGAAGGCGCCGATGGGAACGGCTCCTAACCCCAGCGCGGTGGCCTGCAAGAGCAGGTTTTGTGCCGCGTGGCCGGCCTCGAGCTGCACGTAACGGAGGGCGCGTGCACCGTATTTGGCCTCTGTTCGCGCGGGGACGGCAACCAGGACCAGGACCGCCGGGGCCTCTCGCAGCGCGTCCTGGCGTAGCCCGGCTTCCCAGAGCTGCGGCCTCAGGTCCTCATCCCCTAGCTGCTCCAGAAGGTGTCCCTGCGGGCGGTAGTGGTACCAGCCTTGTGGAAGCGCAAGGTACACCTCCAGCGGATAGAGCGCGCCCGCCGAGGGAGCCGTGCGGAACCCGCGCGGATCGGTGATGCCCTGGGCAGCCCAGAGGAGCTGGGAGACCTCCGACCAAGAAAGGGGCCGGGGAGCGTAGGAACGGACCGAACGGCGCTGCGCGAGCGCTTGCTCCAGACTCACGGGGCCGGCTGTGCGCGGCGGCGGCAGGGGGACGGTGCGTTGGATGGCCGGAAGGGAAGCCCGCGGGGAGCAGGCGCTCAACAAGAGCGTGCAGAAGAACAGCACCACGGCGCGAAGGCATACCATTGCGCCACCCTCCCCCTTCGGTCCCACGATCTGCCCAGGTGCGGGATGTGGGCGTTCAGCGCGTCGGCTGCTTCGGCCGGGAAACGAGCTGCGGGTCCGGGTTCCCCGGCCCGCCGCATTCCGGCGTGTAACAGGTCGACTCGTAGAATTCGCACTTCTTCCCGCAGGAGGGACAGACTTCTGGGGGCGTCTGCGCCTGCAGGGTATATCGGCACTCGGAACAGGTCCACCAGGACAAGGATTCTGCCATCTTGACCTCCTGCTGGTACAGTTTCAAAGCCATTATATCACAGCTGGGCAGGCCTTGGCACAAGCGGGGGTGTGCCGTTCCTGTACGATTCAGGAGAGCGCTTGACAAATGGGTCGATTCGTGCTATAATAAAAATTAGCACGTTATTCTAAATTTTGGAACAACAACTGCTTGGAGGTCTTCTTTTGGACGGCCACAGCGCCACTGCGGTTACCGTGGTGAAGGCGTTCGCCATCCTGGATTTCCTGGCGCAGCGCGCAGGGTCGGCGGTTTCGCTGGCGGAAGTCGCTGCGCACATTGGCACTTCCAAGAGTACTGCCCACCGCTACCTGACCACCCTGGAAGAACTGGGGGTTGTGGAACGGGACAACAACGACCGTTTCCAGCTGGGCCCGAAGCTGATCGAGCTGGCCGGAGTTCTCCTGGCCGAGCACGACCTCCGAAGGGAAAGCGAGCCGTTCCTGATCGATCTGGCGTCGAGCACCCAGGAGACTGTACACCTGGCTGTACCCTCCGGTAACGAGGTGGTTTACCTGGCCAAGGTGGAAAGCCCCCACCCCATCCGCATGGCTTCGCGCATCGGTGCCCGCATGCCGATGTATTCCACAGCTCTCGGTAAAGCCATTTTGGCGTATCTCCCGACGGAACGCGTCCAGGAAATCATCGACGCCGGCATCCCATCGCGCACCCCCTATACGGTGAGCTCCGCGGAAGCGCTCCGCGTCGAGCTGGAGCAGGTGCGGGCACGCGGCTTTGCGCTGGATGACCAGGAGAACGAACTGGGGGTCCGCTGCGTGGGGGCCCCAATCTTTGACTACAGTGGGGAGGTAGTCGGCGCGATCAGCGTCTCGGGGCCAGCCCATCGGCTGAGCCGGGAGATGCTCCTTAAGCTGGGCCCACTGGTCCGCGAGACCGCGCTCAAGGTATCCCGACGGCTTGGGTACCCCGTCTCGGAGAGACAGGCGCACGATGTTGTGGAGGTGCGACAATGAAGATGCTGATCGACAGCCGGTGGGTCGACTCGTCCGACGGTCGCTGGCAGGAGGTCCGCAACCCGGGCACCGGGGAAGTGATCGACACGGTGCCTGTGGCGTCGCTGCAGGATGCCGAGCGGGCCCTCCAGGCTGCGCAGCGAGGAAAGGAGGCGATGGCCCGTATGCCGGCCCACGCGCGTGCCGCGATCCTGGCGCGTGTTGCGGACGCCATGGAGGCCCGTAAGGCCAGCCTGAGCGAGCTACTCGCCCGCGAAAACGGCAAGCCGATCCGGCAGACGCGCGAAGAGATCGAGGCCGCCATCCGCATTTTCCGCGGCTTTGCCGAGGAGGGCAAGCGCATCTTTGGACGGGTGATCCCGATGGACGCGGTGCCGGGACAGGAGCGGCACCTTGCCCTGGTCATCCGTCAGCCCCTCGGTGTGGTTGCGGCCATTGTTCCCTTCAACTACCCCGTGGAACTGTACGCTCACAAAGCTGCGCCTGCACTTGCCGCTGGGAACGCCGTGATTGCCAAGCCACCTTCGGACTGCCCGCTCACCCTCCTTACCATCGCCGCGATGATGGAGGAGGCCGGTCTTCCGCCGGGCGCGCATCAGATGATCACGGGCCCGGGCGCGCAGATCGGCGAGTTCCTGGCCCAAAGTCCAGGCATTCAGATGGTGACGGTCACCGGAAGCACCGCGGTTGGCATCCGTATTTCCCAGCTGGCGGCGCAGCATCTCAAGCGTGTCCACCTGGAGCTGGGTGGCAACGATGCCACGATCGTCTGCGCCGATGCCGATCTGGAAAAGGCTGCCGAGGCGGTGGTGTTGGGCCGCTTGGCCCGCGGCAACGGCCAGATCTGTTGTGCCGTGAAGCGCGTCTTCGTGGACGCCCAGGTCTATGACTCCTTTGCCGAGATCCTCGCCCAGAAGGCCCGCGCGCTCAAAGTGGGGGACGCCCTGGCTGAGGACACGGACGTGGGCCCCTTGATCAGCGAAGAGGCCGCCCGGAAGGTCGAAGGAGCCATCCAGGCAGCACTGGAAGCTGGGGCGACCCTAAAGGCCGGCGGGCAGCGACGCGGCGCATTCATCGAGCCGACGGTGTTGACCGACGTTCCCCCGGACACCAGGGCCTTCCGCGAGGAAGTGTTCGGCCCGGTGGTGCCCCTGGTTCCTTTCCATACGGTGGACGAAGCGATCCGCCTGGCCAACGATACCCCTTACGGCCTGCAGGCGGCGGTTTTTACCCGGGATATCGGGCGCGCGTTCGACATCGCCTACCGCCTGGAAGTGGGAGGCGTGGTGGTCAATTGGTCCTCTGCGCTGCGGGTGGAAAGCCTCCCCTTCGGTGGCATCAAGATGAGCGGGCACGGACGCGAGGGGCTGCACGATACGCTGGAGGAGATGACCGAGCAGAAGATCATCCTCCTGCACGACGTGCTCAGCACGTTTGCCCGCCGGTGAGCCTGCCTCCATGGAGACCCAAGATTTCCTCCAGATGCGGGGGATCTTCAAGAGCTACGACGGCACCCAGGCCCTGCGCGGGGTAGATTTCACCGCCGCTTTGGGAGAGGTGCACGCGATCGTGGGGGAGAACGGAGCCGGCAAGTCCACGCTCGTGCGCATCCTGGCCGGCGCAGTCCACAAGGATAGCGGTCATATCCTTCTCGGGGGCCATGCCGTGGAGATCGATTCCCCGATCCGCGCGCGCCGGCTGGGAATCCGCGCCGTCCACCAGGAGTTCAGCCTCGTCCCCCAGCTCACCGTGACCGAAAACATCCTCTTGGGCCAGCTGCCCACCCGTGGGGCCCCCTTCTGGATCGATTGGCGCGCAGCGCACGAGCGGGCTCAGTCCATCTTGGACCACATCGGCTTCACAGGAATCGACGTACGGGCTCCCGTGGCGCACTTGAGCGTTTCCCACCAGCAGATGGTCGAGATCGCCAAGGCGGTCGCGGAAAGCCCTCGTGTCCTGATCCTGGACGAACCCTCCGCTGTCCTTTCCCAGGAAGAGCTGAGACGTCTATTTGCCCTCATCCGCAGCCTCAAGGAACGCCCTACCCTGATCCTCTATATTTCCCACCGCCTGGATGAAGTCTTTGAAATCGCCGATCGCATCACAGTGCTCAAGGATGGCCAGCTCGTGGGAACGGTCCGGCCGAAAGAGGTCGATCAGAACCAATTGATCCGGATGATGATCGGGCGGAGCCTCGAGGAGATCTACCCGGCCCGACAGGTATCGATCGGCCGGCCGATATTCACCGTCCACAACCTGCGGCAAGAAGGTGTGTTCCGCGACGTCTCCTTTTCCCTATCCGCCGGTGAAGTGGTGGGGCTCTTCGGCCTGGTGGGAAGCGGACGGACACAATTGGCGCGCTGCTTATTCGGCGCCGAACCGGCTACCGGCGGCCAGATCTACCTAGATGGAAAGCCCTTCCATCCCCGCTCTCCGCGGGATGCCGTCAACGCCGGGGTCGCGCTGCTCACCGAGGATCGGAAACGGGACGGCCTGGTGATGGAATGTTCCATCCGCGATAACGCGAGCCTGGCCATTCTGCACCGCCTCAGCCGCTGGGGGGTTCTGGATCGGGCTGAGCAAGATGCCCAGGTGCGCGCCCAGGTGCGGGAGCTGGACGTCCGCCCGCCCCAGATCACCCGACTGGTCCGTCAGTTAAGCGGCGGAAACCAGCAAAAGGTTGTCCTGGCTAAATGGCTTCTCACGCGCGCCCGTGTGCTCATCCTGGATGAGCCCACGCGCGGGGTCGACGTGGGGACAAAAGTCGAGATCTACCGGATCATCAACGACCTGGCCCAGCAAGGGGTCGCAATCCTGCTGATCTCCTCCGAACTGCCGGAAGTCCTGGGCATGAGCGACCGGGTGCTCGTCATGCGGGAGGGCCAGATCGTCGGAGAATTCTCCAGGACCCAGGCGACCGAGGAATCGGTCCTGGCCTGTGCTGCGGGGGTACAATGATGGGGCAAGATCCGAATGTTGAGGCCAAAGAGGGGCTTGTCGCACGCAAAACACGGTCCATCGCGGGGATCCTCAGCCGTGTGCCGCGCCGACGATGGGCAGACTATGCCTTTATGGCCGCTTTCGTGCTCCTGCTCCTGGTCGCCGCTTCCGCCTCGGATGTCTTTTTCACCCAGCGGAACATCAGCAACCTGATGCGCCAGACCGTGACCAATGGGCTTATCAGCCTGGGAATGCTCGTGGTCATCCTCTCCGGAGGCATCGACCTGTCCGTGGGCTCGGTCGTGGCTCTGAGTGCGATCCTGGCCTCCGGCCTGCAGCACCGACTCCCGCTCGTGCTTGCCATCCTGATCGCGTTGGCCGCCGGCGTGCTGGTCGGCCTGCTCAATGGCTTCCTGATCTCGCGCTTCAAGCTAGCGCCCTTTATCGTGACACTGGCAACCCTGGGGGCAGTAAGGGGAACGGTCTATGTCTATTCCGAGGTTCCTCAGGTGCCCTCTAGCGCCTTTTTCCGAACGGTCCTGGGAGGATCCGTCGGGCCGGTCCCGTTCGCGGCGCTCGTCATGGCGGTCTCCTTCGTCGGGGTCTGGTTCTTCCTCAATCGCACCACCGCTGGAAGGTCCGTGATCGCGATCGGGGGCAACGAGGAGGCCGCGCGGCTGGCCGGTATCCACGTTTCGGGACACATCCTGCTTGCCTACGCGATCTCGGGGCTGTTTGCAGCCCTGGCCGGTGTGCTCCTCGCCTCCCGGCTGGGCATCGCCCAGCCCAGCGTGGGGGCCGGCTATGAACTGGACGCGATCGCGGCCTGTGTGATCGGCGGCGCGGTCCTGGGAGGAGGTTCGGGCGGCGTGGTGGGGACATTCGGGGGCGTCCTCACCCTGGGACTGATCGACAACCTGCTGAACCTCTTTAACGTGCAAACTTATTACCAGCAGATCTTCAAAGGGCTGATCATCCTCTTCGCCGTGCTCGCCCGGCGAAAGGAGTGAAGGAGCGCGGGTTCAACGGATCGGGAATGCCAAGGAGGTGCAGCGAGCGGTTCTTGAAGGAATCGAGGCCTCTAGAGAGTTCCCCACGGGAGGAAAAAAGCTATGAAAGGAAAGCTGCTCATCGGAATCCTGGTATTGCTCGCGGTAATGGTGGCCAGCTGTGGCCCGGCGACCCAGACTCCGGCGGCGCAGACTGGGCCGCGCACCATCCGCATCGGCATGGTGAACTTTACCCTGTGCTGCGCCTACTTCATCGGGATGTCGAAAGCGGTCCAGGAGGAGGCCGCCTATTACGGCAACGTGGAAGTGATCGTAACCGATGCCAACGGCGACGCCGAAAAGCTCACCTCGGACATCGAGGACGTGCTCGCCAAAGGAGTTGACGGCATCATCATCAGCGGCGGCCCGCTCGAGGCGCTTCCCGCCGGCCTGGAGGCCATCAAGAAGGCCAGGGTCCCGGTCGTGCTGGTCGACCGGAAGCTGAAGGGCGGGGACTACACGAGCTGGATCGGCCCCGATAACTACCAGATCGGCGTCCAGGACGGCCAATACATCGTCAACCGCCTGGGCGGTAAGGGGCGCCTGGTCGTGCTCCGCGGCGGGCCGGCCGACAACTCGATCGGCCTCGACCGGACGAACGGCATGCTCTCCGTCGTCCAAAAGAGCGGGATCGAGGTCGTCATGGCCCCCGACTTTGGCGGCTGGAGCGAGGATGGCGGCTACAAGCTGATGGAGAACATGCTCGCCAAGTACAACAAGATCGATGCCGTCTTCTGCGAGAACGACTCCATGTGCCTGGGAGCCCAGAAGGCGATCGCCGATGCCGGGCGGAGCCAGGAGATGTTCCTGTGCGGCGTGGACGGCCAGAAAGAGGCCCTGAAGGCTATCCTGGACGGCACCAACTATGCCTGCACAGGGCTGAACAACTCGGACCAGATCGGGCGGGCCGGGTTCCACCGCCTCATGGCCATCCTGGCCGGAGCGGTTCCCGAGAAGGACACCGTCCTGCCCTCTCCCCTCATCTCGCCCAAGAACGCTTGCCGCTTCTACAACCCGGATAGCGTCTTCTAGTCCGTCTGACCAGGATGGATGGGCTCCCGGGCGAAAAAGTCGGCGAGCCGTCCGGGGAGCCCATCCTCCCTATAAGCCATACGGATAGCGCACGCATGGATACCGAAAAGCGAATCCGAGAACTCGGACTTGAGCTCCCCTCTCCCCCCAAACCGGTCGGCGCTTACCTGCCCGCCCGACAGACCGGCAACCTCTTGTTCCTTTCCGGAACCACCTGTTATGCGGATGGCAAGCCCATGCGCACGGGACGGGTCGGAGCAGAACTCTCCCTCGAGGAGGGCTATGCGGCTGCCCGCCAGACCGCGCTCAACCTGATCAGCGTGCTCAAGGCCGCCCTGGGCGACCTGGACCGCGTGGCGCGTATCGTCAAGCTCAACGGGTATGTGAACAGCGCCCCGGGCTTTGACCGGCAGCCGGAAGTGATCAACGGCGCGTCCGAACTTCTGGAGCAGGTCTTTGGCGAACGGGGACGGCACGCCCGTACATCGATCGGGGTGAGCGACCTGCCCGGACACATTCCGGTGGAAATCGAGTTGCTTGTCCAAGTCATGCCGGAGCCCTCGGGCCGGGATGTCCCCGGCCCGGCTGCAGGGGCAGAGGTCCTGGAAAAGATCGGGGAGTTGGGCCTGGTGCCGGTCATCGAGATCGAGCACGCCGAGCACGCCGTCCCATTGGGCGAAGCGCTCTTGGCCGCTGGACTGCCCTGTGCCGAGATCACCTTCCGCACCGATGCCGCCGAGGAGGCGATCCGGCGTCTCTCCGCTTCCCTTCCCCAGCTCCTCGTTGGTGCAGGCACTATTCTCACCCTCGACCAGGCCCGCCGGGCCGTCGCTGCCGGGGCACGTTTTGTCGTCTCCCCTGGCCTGAACCTGGACCTCATCGACTGGTGCCTCCAGGAGCAGTTCCCGGTCATCCCGGGGGTGGCCACACCTACGGAGGTCGGGCTCGCGGTGAGCCGGGGCCTCTCCATCGTCAAGTTCTTCCCCGCAGAGGCCCTAGGGGGCATCAAGATGCTCAAGGCGCTGGCTGCCCCCTTCAAAGGGGTCCGCTTCGTCCCAACCGGCGGAATCACCGCCGCAAACTTGGCCGACTACCTGAAAACCCCCGCGGTCTATGCCTGCGGGGGGAGTTGGATCGCTCCTCCAGCGCTGATCTCCGCCGGCGCCTTCGAGGAGATCGCGCGGCTGACACGGGAAGCCCTGCAAATCGTCCACACTTGCAGACCAGAACGAGGTGCACGATGAGCAAGCGCGTGGTGACCTTTGGCGAGGTCATGCTCCGTCTGAAAGCCCCGGGATTCGAGCGGTTGCTGCAATCCCCGATCCTGGAGGCTTCCTTCGGGGGCGGAGAAGCCAATGTCGCCGTCTCGCTGGCCGGCTTTGGCCTGGAGGTTTCCTACGTCACCATCCTGCCGCGCAATCCGATCGCCGACGCCTGCCTCGCCTTCCTGCGCGGCTATGGGGTGGATACCTCGTTCGTGGTGCGAGGCGGTGAGCGGATGGGGATCTATTTCCTCGAGGCCGGTGCCAACCAACGGCCCTCCCAGGTGATCTATGACCGCACCGGCTCGGCCATCGCTGAGGCCAGCCCGGATTGCCTGGATTGGGAGTGCATCCTGGATGGGGCGGCCTGGTTCCATATCACCGGCATCACGCCGGCGCTCAGCCAGAATGCCGCCATCCTCTCGCTGAAGGCCGTACAGACAGCGCGTTCCATGGGCTTGACCGTCTCATGCGATTACAACTACCGCAAGAAACTTTGGCGATATGGCAAAACGGCCCCCGAGGTGATGCGGGAGCTCGTGCGCTATGTCGATGTGGGGATCGCGAACGAGGAGGATTGCCAGCAGGCGCTCGGTATCGGCTTGGAGAGCGCCGGCTGGCAGGAGGAAGTGCGCACCGGCCAACTCGACCCCTCTCGCTACCAGCAACTGTGCGAGAAGGTGCTGGAAGCTTTCCCGAATCTGCGCTATCAGGCGATCACCCTCCGGGAAAGCTATTCCGCCGACCATAACGGCTGGTCCGCCTGCCTGCACAACCGCAAGGAATTCCTCCTCGGTCGGCGATACGAGATCCGCGACATCGTCGACCGCGTGGGCGCTGGAGATGCTTTTGCCGCCGGGTTGATCTACGGCTTCTTGAGCGGTATGGACGACCGCGCCGCGCTGGAGTTTGCCATCGCCGCTTCTGCCTGGAAGCACTCCATCCCCGGAGATGTGAACCGGGTCTCCGTCGCAGAAGTACAGCAGCTGCTAGCGGGGGAGCAGTCGGGAAGAGTCCAACGCTAACCAGAGGGGGTGCCTCCCCGCGGTTGGGGCGGAGTTCCCCAGTTTCCAACAAAGTGAAAAATGGGCTACCATGGCGGCGTTACCATTCGAACCCTCATTCGAAAGGAGGAACGACGCTATGAAGCCCATCACCATTCTACAACGGACTGTGCTGGCTAGCAAGATTACGGCCATTCTGGGCGATGCCGTCTGGGAGATGGCCGCAGCGATCGACCCACGAACGCGGAACACCCTGCGCGACCGGGTGTGGGCCATCGCCATCGGTGGCAGCACCCGCCTGAAGGAACTGGCCCAGGCGCTGTGGGGGAAGCGCCGTGCCCACAATGTCCAGAACACCGAAACGGCCCTTTCGAAATCGTTGAAGCACGCCCGGTACGACCAAAACGCCTTCTTCCGCGCCTGCCGCCGGCAGGTCTTGCGCCAGATCCCAGCGCGTGCTTTCGAGTGTGATCGTGGGCTGCGGATCCTCCTCGAGGACCCAACGACCTATGGGAAGCATACCCGACGTGGCAAAGCTGGCTTGGCGATGGAGTACCCTTCGCAACGGAAAGATCTGGAATATGAGCGGTATCCCAAGGGGTATGTGGATGCCTGGGCAGGGCCGTTGCTCAAGGGGGGACGCTGGCTGCCCCTCAGCCGGGCCCGTTTCGCGAACACCCATCCCGAGATCCTCAGCCAGAACCCGGTGGAGGAAGCGGCCTTGGAGGAGGCGCTCGACCTGGTGGGGGTTCCTGCGCTGGTCATCGGGGATCGGGGGTTGAGCCGCAAGCCCAAGTTTGCCTGGCTGCGGGCACGCGGCAGCCACGCCTTGTACCGCGTGCGGCGGGACATCCACGTCTACTTCCGCCAGCGCTCGCGCAATGTGCTTGAGGTCGCCGCCAGCCTCTCTTTGCTGGGGCCAGCCAGGTGGAAGGAAGGCCCCGAGCGGTGTATCTCCGGCCAGATCACCGCCTTCTGCGCCTTCCTGGACGAGGAGAGGGTTGAGGAGCCCGTCTACTTCGTGATCTTCTGGCCAGACAGCGGTGGCGAGCCATTGATCCTGGCCACGACGCTCCCGCTGCGCAGCCGGTCGGACGCGCAGCGGATCTGGCAACTGTACGAGAAGCGCGATGGGCGATTGAGGTCGGCTTCCAACCGCTCAAAGGCAGCTTCGGGCTGGAGAAATTCATGGAGCGGGCCCGGAGGGCGGTGGAACGGATCCTCAACCTGGTCGCAGGGGCCTATAGGATTCTGCTCCTTCTGATGTACCAGGATGGCGCCGAGGTGGAGGAGCTTCTGGCCCAAGCCCGGCAGCTCCTGTCCCAAACATCGGTGTGGAAGCAGGTCTTGACCGTCAGCAAGTTCCACGAGGCGCTCTCCTTAGCCTTTCAGGGGGATCGCAGTGCCTGGCTCGCTACACTCGGATCGTTTGTTGGAAACTGGAGCGGGAGTTGCGTTGCGCTGTCGCCTGTGGTATGATAAAATAGAGTCTGAAGCCGGAAGGGCGCGGACAAGGACCGCGCCCGTCTGTTACCAGTCTGATGACGATGGAACGCGTCCTGCTGGTCGAGGATGACCTGGTTCAGGCGGATGCCATTGCCTACGCCCTGGAACGGGAGGGCTACGGGGTAATCCGGGCCGAAACGGGACCCGAGGCGCTCCGGCGGGCCAAGGAACACCCGATCGACCTGGTCATCTTGGACCTGGGCCTTCCCGGTCTGGATGGTTTTGAGGTCTGCCGCTGGCTACGGCAGACCTCCTCGGTGCCGATCCTGGTGCTCACCGCACGGGACGCGGAAGAAGATCTCCTGCGCGCCTTTTCCCTCGGGGCAGACGATTACCTGACCAAGCCCTTCCGCTACCGGGAAATGCTCGCCCGCCTGCGAGCCCTCCTGCGCCATAGCAAGAGGATGAGCCCGCCGGAAGAAGGCCACTATCAGCTGGGCCGTCTAAAGCTCAACCTCGAGGGCCACGAAGCGTCGCTGGACGATCGGCTTCTCCCCCTGACTCCGGCCGAATTCCGTATCCTCGTCCGCCTGGTGCAGGAACGGGGACACGTCTTGAGTTGTCGCACGTTGCTCCAGGATGCGCTAGGCTACGATGCCTCCGAAGCCGAAGCCAGAGAGATCGTCCGCGTGCATATCTGGCGGCTACGAAACAAGATGGGCTGTACCCCAGCCGACCCAGAGTACATCCATAACGTCCGCGGCATCGGCTATACGATCCACACCCATTTCGCATCGAAATAGGGGCAGGGAAGCGCCTTTCGGTTTCCCCTGTGGTATAATAAACTATCATGGATCCTGCGGAGACCGGCATGCGCACCTGGGCAGAGGTCGATCGTCGGCTGTACTACGGGCAGGCCAGCGTGGCAACGGTGCCGGAAGCCCGGTCCCTTGTCCAGCAACAGGGCGCAGAGGAAGTTGCCAGACAGATCGATGTTTTGGTGACCGCAACCTTTGCTCCGGCCGCCTGGGCGATCCTCCTCTTCCGGCCGGCCCTTCCGTTCCTTCCTTCCACGCCGGAACGCGCCTGGCTGGGGGGTATCCCGCTGCAACGGGGCTTTTCCCCATACGACCTGGTGCTCGACCTCGGGGCAACTGGCAACCGCGGACCACTGCGCGGGAGTGCGCACGTCCTGGACGGCTGGCTCGCCGGGGAACGACCGATCCTCCGTGTCCAGACGCGCGCTCGGGGACGGGCTGGCGAGGTCTCTTGGGAAGGCGCGCTGGCACTGAAGGACCTGGAGGAGGCCCAACTGATCGTGACGATCCACTCTCCGTCGGAAGGCCGGCTGCTGGTCAACAGCCACGCGCAATCCCTGCCCACCCACTATGGCCTGCTCCTTCCGGAGCGAGGAAACGCTGCCCACACCTGGGCAGGGCCAGCGGAACCGGGCGTGCTCGACCGCACGGAACGCATCCTTCGCCCCGGCCTTCCGGTGCTGATGGCCGGCGGCCTGGGCCACATCGCCTGGCGTCGCGGCGCCACGATCGGCCTCGGCGTCGACGCTCGGGAGGTCCGCCGCGAATACCTGCGACCGCTGGCCATCCCGGGCTACGGCGTCGGGTTGGCCGTAGGGGTCGCCTGGCCGCTTCCGGTGCTTGACGCCCAGGTTCTTGCCCCTCTGGAATGCCCAGAGGAGCGCTTGATGCTGGAAGTGGTCGACCTTGGGGTTCCCCAGAAACCGCCGCCCCAGGTTTCCCAGGTTCCCTACCGCGTGGTAGAAGACGGGAGCATCGAGCTGGGAGGGCAGTCCATCCCGGTCACTTCCCTCTGTAGCCCCACCCGTGCTGCCCGGTTGGCCGGGGAACTCAAGTCCCGGCTGCAACGCCGCGAGTTTCCGCCCTTCTTGCCCGCGGGCTCGGCCCCGTCCTGGACCGGGGAGGTGGGACGGTGAATGTCCGCCCGGTCAAGCGCCGCTTTTGCCTTTATTTCCCTGCCCACCTGACCGACCAGCCAGTGCTCTACCGCCTGGTTCGGGATTTCGACCTGGCGATGAACATCCTGCAGGCGCGGGTACTTCCGGACCGGAGCGGGATGGTCATCCTGGAGCTCCAAGGGCCAGAAGAAGGGATCGCCGGCGCCTTGGCGTTCCTCCAGGAGCAGGGCATTGGGGTGGCCGAACAGGAGCGCGTGCTAGGTTGGGATGCCGAGGCCTGCGTGGATTGTGGTTTTTGTCTTCCGGTCTGCGAACCGCGTGCGCTCCACCGCGTGCCGGGATCGGAAAGGGTCGTCCTGGAGCGCACCGATTGCACACTTTGCGGGCGCTGCGTCGAGCTATGCGCCTATGGCGCGCTTTGGATGGAGCAGTAACCGGCCATGAGCGAACCCCGACCACGCCTGTACCGCATCGAAGGCATCGTCCTACGACGGAGCGATACCGGGGAGGCCGACCGCATCCTGACGCTGTTCACGCCGGAGCGGGGAAAAGTGCACCTGCTCGCGCGAGGGGTACGCCGGCCGGGGAGTCGCCTGGCCGGGCACGTCGAGCTGCTCACCCATAGCACGTTCCTGGTCGTCCGTACCCGGGGACTGGACATCGTTACACAGGCGCAAACCCGACACGCGTTCCCCTCCTTACGGGCCAGCCTGGAACAGATCGCCTGGGGTTGCTACTTCGCCGAACTGCTCGATCGCATGCTTCCGGAAGAGTCGGCCAACCTGCCGGCCTTTCAGCTACTGCTCGAGGCCCTGCAACTCCTGGACGAAGGTGCGCCTCCCGAGCCCTTGGCCCGTTCCTACGAACTGCACCTGCTGACAGTGCTCGGTTTCCGGCCCCAACTCTCCTCGTGCGTCGGCTGTCAGCAGGAACTGCGGGCCCAGGAGCAGGCTTTCAGCGCGCTGCTGGGGGGTGTCCTCTGCCCGAGGTGCCGCGGCGAAGACCTCCAGGCCAGACCCCTTTCCCTGGAAGCCTGGAAAGCCCTCCGCTACCTGCAACGCAGCGGCCTGGAGGAGGCCGCGCGGCTCCAACTCCAACCTGGCTGCCGCGAGGAGATCGCGGGCCTGCTCCATCGCTATATTCGCGTGATCCTGGAACATGAACTGCACACCGCAGGCTTCCTGGAGCAGCTCCATAGCCACCCCCGGGCAATGGGGGAGCCTGAGCCGGGCAGCCGACGTCCCAGAGAACGAGGAGAAGGATGAACCAGGGACGGCTCCGCGAACAGATCGAGGAGGCTGTGCGGGTCCTGCGCCGGGCGAGCGACCTGCGCCCGCAGGTCGGGCTGATCCTGGGATCGGGACTGGGCGAGCTGGTCGATGCGGTGGAAGGGGCAATCGCCGTGCCGTATGCCGAGATCCCCCATTTTGCCCCTTCCACGGTGCTGGGGCACGCCGGAAGGCTCGTGCTCGGACACCTCTCCGGCCGGGCCGTGGTTGTCCTCCAGGGAAGGCTGCACTTCTACGAAGGCTACACCATCGCCCAGACCACCTTCCCTGTGCGCGTGGTGCGCGCCCTGGGGGCCCATACGTTGATCGTCACCAACGCGGCCGGCGGGATTAACCCCTCCTTCCGCGTGGGAGACCTGATGCGGATCGTGGATCACATCAACCTGCTGGGCATGGCCGGGCAGAACCCGCTGTGGGGCCCCAACGACGAGGCTTTGGGACCCCGCTTCGTCGATATGCGGGGCGCCTACGACCCACAACTCGGCCAGCTGGCCGAGGAGGTGGCCCAATCGCTGGGGTTCTCCCTGCGCGCCGGCGTGTACGCTCAGTTGAGCGGCCCTTCCTTCGAGACGCCGGCCGAAGTGCGCTTCCTGCGCGCCATCGGGGTGGACGCGGTCGGCATGTCCACCGCGGCCGAGGTGGTGGTCGCCCGGCATGCCGGGCTGCGCGTGTTGGGGATTTCCCATATCAGCAACGTGGCTACGGAGGAAGCATTTTCCGCGCCCGTTTCCACAACCGATCCGCACCACGAGGTGCTGGAGGCCGGCCGCCGGGCCATCCCCCGTCTGGCCGCGCTCATCCGGGGCGTGCTGGAACGATTGGAGTAGCACGAAGGAGGATACGGTGCGCATTGCCGTGGCTTCCGACCACGCCGGTTTCGCTTTGAAAGAAGCACTGAAGGCTTTCATGGAAGAACTGGGGCATGAGGTGGTTGATTTCGGTGCCCACAGCCCGGATCCGAGCGATTACCCCGACTGGATCGCCCCCGCGGCCCGTGCCGTAGCCGCGGGAGAGTGCGAGCGCGGCGTCTTCTTTTGCGGGACAGGGCTCGGGGCCATGCTCACGGCGAACAAGGTGCGTGGCATCCGAGCGGTCGTTTGCCACGAGTGCGCCTCGGCGCGCCTGAGCCGCCAGCACAACGATGCGAACGTCCTCTGTATGGGGGGACGGATTGTGGGCCTCGAACTGGCCAGGGATGTGCTGCAGGTGTGGCTCCAGACCTCTTTTCAGGGGGGACGGCACGCCCGTCGGGTAGAGAAAGTGATGGCGCTGGAGGTGGAACGATGAGTTCGGGTACCGAGTTGCCAGCTGCCTACGGCGGCAGCGGTTGGTCTCCGAGGACGAGCTCCTTACGCGAAGAAATGGGCACGATCTGGGGACGGTGGGGCACCGCAAGCGAGTGGGGGCGGTTGGAGGCGGTGCTGCTGCACCGGCCCGGGCCGGAGATCGAAGGGCTCTCGGAGCACGACCACGCCCTGATGCTCGAGCCGCTCGATCCGCAAGCCATGCGGCGCGAGCACGAGGCGTTGGAACAAGCCTACCGCCAAGCCGGCGTCGAGGTCTACTTTCTCGAACCCGAGGGGGAGGTCCCCCCGAACACGATGTTCTGCCGCGATCTCTTCTTTATGACGCCGGAGGGCGCCATCCTCGCCCGGCCGGCCTCTACGGTGCGCGCCGGGGAGGAGCGCGTCCTCGCCCGGCGCTTGGCCGCGCTCGGCGTGCCCATTTTGCTCAGCGTCCACGGCCGGGGAACCTTCGAGGGAGCCGATGCCCTCTGGCTCGGCCGGGGAACGGTGTTGCTCGCCACCGGATTGCGCACGAACGCCGAGGGAGCCGCCCAGGTGGAGGCGGTGCTGCGCTCGTTAGGGCTCGAGGTGATCCGCGTGGGGCTCGCCCACGGGAGCATGCACCTGCTCGGCGTGCTCAACTTCGCCGGGCCGGACCTGGCAGTGGCTTGGCCCTGGCGCGTGCCCCAAGAGGCGGTGGATGTGTTGCGGCGGCGCGGTTTCCGGATCCTCTTCCCGCCGGATGAGGAAGAGCTGCGCGTCCGGATGGCTCTGAACTTTGTCCCGCTGGAGCCCTACCGCGTGCTTATGCCTGCGGACTGCCCCCGCGCGCGGGAGCTCTACGAGGCCGCGGGCGTCACCTGCGTGGAACTGGAGATCGGGGCTCTCCGTCGCGCGGCGGGGGGCATGGGGTGCCTGACTGGCATCCTGCGGAGAGCATAGCGATGGAAGCACGGGCGCGCCGGCTGGAGCACCTGGCGCGGCTGGGCCGTATCCTGGCGGCGGAAGAAAAAGCCGGGTACCGCAACACCGCTGCCCCCGCCGGCTTGAGCGCCCTGGTCCAGGAATGGTGTGCCCAGGCCGGGCCGATGGGCCTACCGGCGGAACTGGTCGTCCTGGTGGCGGAGGAGCTGCGCAACTACGACCAACTGGTGCTCGCGGCGCGCCAGCTGCGCCTTGCGCGGGCGCTGGCCGCCCTCCGCCAGGCTTACCGGGCCCTGCGAGATGGCGAGGAAGCGAGACCTCTCCCCGCCGGAACGCCCGCAGGCGCCGCCCGGGAGGATCTCTTTCCGCCCCCACGGCTTCCGCGCCCGCCTTTGCCGACCAAACGGCCTGCTGCCGCTACCTCCCGGCCCCGGCGCGTTCCCCCGCCCCCCAAAGGAGTCACGTTGGATTCCCCCCTGGAGCAGGCCGGCGGCATCCACGCGACCTACCTGCGCTCCCTGAAACGGCTTGGGCTGCGCACGATCCGCGACCTCCTGTACCACTTTCCTCGACGCTACGATGACTTTACCTCGCTGCGGCCGATCGCCGCCCTGCGCTACGGCTGCACCGAAACGATCATCGCCACCGTGCAACAAGTCGAGCAGCGTCAGACCTGGAGCGGACGCACCCTGATCTCTGCCCTGGTGAGCGACGACAGCGGCTCAATCGAGGCCGTCTGGTTCAACCAGCCTTATTTGCTCCGCGCGCTCCGCCCCGGCATGCCGATCGTCCTGAGCGGCCGCGTCGACCAGTTCCGAGGACGACTGACGCTCCAGTCGCCGGAATGGGAACCGTACGACGAGGAGCTCATCCATACCGGCCGCTTGGTGCCGGTATACCCGCTGGCAGGCGACCTGCGGCCACGCGGGATGCGACGGCTGATGAAGCGCATCGTGGACCAGTGGGCCGATCGGGTCCCCGATCCGTTGCCCGAGGAGGTGCGCCGAAGGGCCGAGCTGTGGGACCTTTCGCGTGCGCTGCGGCAGGTCCATTTCCCGGACCGGCAGGAGGACCTGGCCCAGGCCCGCCATCGCCTCGCCTTCGACGAACTGTTGCTGATCCAGTTGGGCGTCCTCCAGCGGAAACGGGAGTGGCAACAGAGCCCCGGCCATCCGCTTCCGGTCGACCCAGCCCTGTTGTCCGCCTTTCGCAAGCGCCTTCCCTTCGCCCTCACCGCCGCCCAGGAACGCGCGCTATCCGACATCCTGGCGGACCTGCAAAAGCCGGTCCCCATGAGCCGCCTGCTCCAGGGCGATGTCGGTTCCGGGAAGACGGTGGTCGCCGCGGCGGCGATGCTGGTGGCGGTGGCCAACGGACGGCAAGCCGCACTCATGGCGCCCACCGAGATCCTGGCGGAGCAACACGAGCGCACCCTGCGTGCCCTCCTCTCCGGCCTGGAGGTCCCTGGCCGGCCGAGCGCGCGCGTCCCCCCTTCAGCAGGCACTTGGGAAACGGACGATCCCGAACGCGCGCGGCGGCTGGCCGAGATGAAGGCGCTCCTGGGGCTGGGAGGGCAGCCGGCCGACGGAGAGGTGCGCATCGCGCTCCTGATCGGCAGCATGAAGGAGCGAGAAAAGCGGGAACTCCGCCAGGCCATCGCCGAAGGCGCGGTGGACATCGTCGTCGGTACCCATGCTCTCATCCAGGAGGAGGTCTCGTTTGCCCACCTGGGGCTGGTCGTGATCGACGAGCAGCACCGCTTCGGCGTCCTGCAACGGCAGGCGCTCCACCAGAAGGGCTTTAACCCGCATCTCCTGGTGATGACCGCGACCCCGATCCCACGCACCCTCGCCCTGACGCTCCACGGTGACCTGGACCTCTCGGTGATCGACGAGATGCCCCCGGGGCGCCAGCCGATCCGCACCCGCTGGCTTTCGAACGCGGAACGGCAGCGGGCCTACGATTTCATCCGGGAACAGGTACGCCAGGGACGACAGGCCTTCATCATCTGTCCGCTTGTGGAAGAGTCGGAAAAGCTCGAAGTGGCCGCGGCGACGGAGGAGTTCTATCGGCTACAACGAGAGGTGTTTCCGGATCTGAGGCTGGACCTGCTCCACGGGCGCATGTCCGGCCCCGAAAAAGAGCGCATCATGCGCCGTTTCCGGGATGGCCAAACCCAGATCCTGGTCTCCACCCCGGTCGTCGAGGTGGGGATCGACGTCCCGAACGCCACCGTGATGATGGTCGAGGGCGCGGAGCGCTTCGGGCTGGCACAGCTCCACCAGTTCCGCGGGCGCGTAGGCCGGGGCGAACACCCGTCTTACTGCATCCTGCTGGCCACCTCCGACGAACTCGGAAGCGAACGGTTGAAGGCGATCGAGGAAACTCACGACGGCTTTGCCCTGGCGGAGATCGACCTGGAACTGCGTGGACCGGGCGAGTTCTTCGGCACCCGGCAGAGCGGCATGCCGGACCTGAAGGTGGCGACCTTGTGGGACACCCGCGTGCTCGAGTTGGCACGGCGCGAGGCCGAGCAGATCCTGGCCGTGGACCCCGACCTCGGCCGGCCCGAGCACGCGCTGCTGGCGGAGCGCCTGGCCGCCTTCTGGAGCCAGGAGGTGGAGATCAGCTGAGCCCTCATCCAGGCCAGTACTGGAGAGGAGCTACCCGTTGGCCGAGGTGTTATGCGCGTCATTACGGGATCCGCCAAAGGACATCACCTGAAGGCCCCTAAGGGGTTGCGCACCCGCCCCATGCTGGAGAAGGTGCGCGCTTCCCTCTTTTCCCTCCTGGAAGGGCTCCTGGGGGGGATCTCGGGCACCGTACTCGACCTTTACGCCGGAAGCGGCTCTTTGGGGATCGAGGCGCTCTCGCGGGGCGCGGAATGGGCCGATTTCGTCGAGGTGAACGCCGGTGCCTGTCGCATCATCCGGGAAAACCTGGAACACACCCGCCTGGCCGAGCGGGGGCACGTGTTTCAGACCCGTGTGCACACCTTCTTGCGCAGCGAGATGCACCAGGGGAAAAAGTACGATATAATCTTCGTGGACCCGCCATATGCCGATCCGAGCCTGGGGGAAACGCTGCGCCAGCTCGCGGATTCTCCGCTGGTCCATGGAGCGACGCTGGTGGCGGTGCACCATGGGGTGCCAGTTGAGCTGGCCGAAGCCTACGGACCGTTGCACTTGCTGGAACGCCGCCGCCTTGGAGACAGCGTCCTGAGCATCTACGGGATGCCGGATTGGGAAATCTTGCCGGAGCCGGACGCGCTTTGAAGACGGGCTGAAGGAGATGAGCGTGATCACCGCCATCTATCCGGGATCGTTCGATCCGGTGACCAATGGCCACCTGGATATCACCCTCCGCGCCGCCCAGCTGTTCGACCGCGTGATCGTTGCGGTGTATGAGCACCCGAGCAAACGGCTGCTCTTTTCCACCGAGCAGCGGATGAAGATGATCCGGGAGTCGGTGCGCGATTGGCCGAACGTTTCCGTGGATTGTTACGATTCCCTCACTGTGGAATACGCCCGGCGCGTGGGGGCCCAGGTGATCATTCGCGGACTGCGCGCCTTGACCGATTTCGAGCTCGAACTGCAGATGGCCCACATCAACCACCGTCTGGCGCCCGAGATCGAGGTCGTCTGCCTGATGGCTGCCCAGCACTACTCCTTCCTCAGCTCCAGCATCGTCAAGGAGATCGCCTCGTTGGGAGCCGACGTGTCCAACCTGGTCCCTCCCCACGTGGCCCAGGCACTGCGGGAAATGTTCGTCCTCGGAGGCCGTCCGGACGGGGCTGTTGGAAGCAGATGACCCGGCCGGCCGTTCCCGGAAAGGGGGTTCCCGTTGAGCGAGGATATGGGGCAATTGCTCGACGAACTCGAGGAGACGCTGCTGCACTCCGGCCGGCTGCCCTTCTTCCGTCGCTTGCTGGTGGACGAGGAGCGTGCCGTCGCGCTGCTCGACCGACTGCGCGCGGCGCTACCCGAAGAGGTGCGCCGGGCCCAGCAGGTGCTCCGGGAGCGGGACCAGATCCTGGAGCAAGCGCGGCGGCAGGCCCAGCGCATCGCGGAGCAGGCTCAGCAGGAAGCGTCCTTGCGCCTGGAGGAGGAAGGCCTGCTGGAGGAAGCCCGGGGACGCTCGCTCCAGATCGTCGAGGAAGCCCGTCGTGAGGCGGAAAAGATCCGCCGTGGGGCCGACGCCTATGCCCGCGATGTGCTGCTCGACCTGGAAACCCGCCTCAGCCAGGCGCAGCAGGAGCTGGGGGAAGCGCTGCGTCACGTCCTAACCAGCGTGCGCAAAGGATTGGACTCGCTCGGCGAGGAGGAAGGCTAGAGTTCCCAGTCGGGCCGAGGGGTAGGAAGGCAGAGGAGCCGGTCCAGGTGGTCTAGAAGCGGCGTCGGCCCGTGGAGCGCACCGGTTAGCGCCAGGCCGCTCGCAGGGCGGACGCCCAGCCACAGGCGGCTAAAGGCATTCACGCTCGCTGTGAGGGTGGGAAGCCGTGGGTTCTGGCCCGGCTGCGCCATAGACTCGGGCCCAAGCACCACGATGTACTCTCCCCCGATCCCGCGCCAGGGGGCGTCCTCCGCCAGGAAGGCGGAGATCGGATCGCTCAGGCGAAGGTTGAATCGCACCGCTTTCCCTTCTAGGTGCGTTTCCCGCAATGCCCCCACCAGGTCACACAGCCGCACCTGCCAGTGCGCCACGGCCTGGATCCCCACGGGCCAAGGGCTCCCGCGCGTGGCCTGCAGCTGCCGTAGCGGGAAGGCCACCAGGTCCTGGAGCTGCACGCCGGGAGGCTCAGCCAGCTGCACCCGATGCACCTGGTCTCCCAGATCGGCCAGCAGGGCGATCAATTCCCGGAACTGTTCCTGGGTCTGAAAGGCCAGCCAGCGCACCCGGTAGGGCCCGTGTTCCGGATCTTCGGGAGTACACCACAGGCAATGGCTGAGCGCGCCCTGGGGGCCATCCGTGTAGCCCAGCCCAAAGCTGTTTGCCCCTTCCAGCATCGCCACCCGGGTCGTCTCGGGGGGAAACAGGTTGCAAGCCCCGTGGCTCCGCCGGCGTGCCAGACGTGCCGCGTGGGCGGCCTTCCAGTCCTTCGCGCTCAGGCGCCGCGGCACCCGCGGCCGCTGCTCCGTGCGCAGGTGTAGAGGGTCCAGGGTCGCGTAGAGCTCGTAGGAACCCGTGCCGAAGCCCAGGGCATCGTAAAAGCCCTGGTCGAACACCCCGACTTCCGAGACCAGAGCTCCATCGGCGGCGTTGGCGGCGACGGCGAGCGCCGTCAGCCGGCGCGCCAGGCCCCGGCGGCGGGCAATGCCGCTCGTGGCCACCTGGTTCACGGCGAAAAACGGGAGCTCGCGATCCAGGTATCGCAGGCTGCCCGGGACGGTATGGACGAAGCACTCGGCGGCGCCTTCCAGTTCGGCCACCCACGCCCGGCCGACCCGCAGCGTGAGGTCCACCGCCTCTTCCGGGAGCGTCCGTAGCCATCCGGCCTCGCGGATGATTCGCACCACGGCCTCATGGTCGCGTTCCGGTTCGTAGGGGCGGAAACGAACTTCCATCGCTTCCCTCACCCGGCCTGGCGCGTGCGGCCTAAAGCAGACGGTGACGAGGCGGCGCGTACGAGAGCCACCACCGGTTCGATCGGGAGGGCGTAGCGGACGTGTCCGTCCCTCCCGACCATCGTTTCGGCACGAAACAGCGCGTTGAGCACCGCCTCCTCTACGCTCTCGACCACGGCGCGGAAGAGGGCCTCCAGCGCCTTTTCCTCGTCGGCCAGCACCGCACGCGTGGCGACGGGCTCGCCCGGCTCGTGTGGAATGCGCTGGGCCGTGCTGAAGGCGAGCACGAAATCGCCGCTTCCGTGCCCGTGTAGGGTGCCGGTGCGCGCCAGGCCCGCCCCGCCGCGCACGGCCAGACGGTGCAGCTGCCGCGAGAAAAGGGGGGCGTCGGTGGCGAGTACCACCACCACCGAACCGCAATTGGCGCCCGTGTCCTGAGGGGGCGGGAGGAGGAAACGCCCTACCGGCACCCCGCATACGGTGAGGTCTTCCGGCCGCCCAAAGTTCGCCTGCACGAGCACCCCTACGGTAAAGCCGCCCACCTCCGGAGGCACCACCCGGCTGGCCGTGCCGATTCCTCCTTTCCAGCCGTAACAGGTGGTCCCAGTCCCCGCCCCCACAGCCCCTTCCTCCACCGGCCCCTCGGAGGCGGTGGCGATCGCCGCCCACACGTGCTCCGCCCGGACGTGTCGCCCCTGCAGGTCGTTCAGATAGCCGTCGTTCGTCTCCGCGACGATCACGTTCACTGTGCTCGTGCGGATGCCGATGTCCGGGTTCTCACGGATGGCGTGCTCGACCAGGGCATCGGCCACCAGTCCCACGTTGAGCGTGTTCGTGAGCGCGATCGGTGACTCGATCGTTCCCAGTTCGCGCACCTGCTCGAAGCCAACAGGTTTGCCAAAGCCGTTGATCGTGTGCACCGCGGCCGGCACCTTCTCCCGGAAGAGGTTCCCACCGTGGGGGAGGATCACCGTAACGCCCGTGCGCACCGGTCCGCGTCCCGGCTCGAGCGGCCCCTCGCCGGCAATGAGCGTCGTATGGCCGACCCGCACTCCCGCCACATCGGTGATGGCGTTCCAGGGGCCCGGGGGCAACTCCCCAACCGCAAGCCCCGTTTCCCGCAAACGAGGGCGGGCCATGTCACACCTCCCCCTTCCGCAACACCTCGCGGCCCCTTTCGGAGATCTCCCAAATGCCCCGTGGCGAATCGGGTTTCAAAAAACCCTCTCGGGCCATCGCATTGCGACACCACTGCGCCGTATTGCGCCAGCGAATCATTTTCGGATCGGATGGTAGCGGCTTCCAGTCGTACGGGTTGAGCACATCCTTCATCTTTTCTTCCACAAGGCGCAACACCTCGTCCACTGTACCCTTGCCACCCAGTTCTGCAAGCGCTTCCAAAATCGGGCGTCGGAAGGCGTCCTCGGGGGTGCGCACCCCTCGTTGGAGCTTTTGCAGGGTTCGCTTTCGCTTCTTCGGAGCCGTGCGCGTTACAGGCGCAACGGAAAGGTTAGCCCACTCCCCAAGGAGGGCTTTCACCTTCGCCCGAAACTCTGCCAGCCGAGTGCCCAGCTCGATCGCCTTCCTGGCTTCCTCGTAATCTCCCTTTTGGAAAGCCCGGGCGCCGGCATCGTTCACCCCGTTTGCGACCGCCTCGATCTCCTCCAAAAGGATCTCAAAGGCGATGCGGACCTCGTTCCGATCCATCGGCCAACCTCCCCCTTCGCGCGGTGCGACCTTCACCCCCGAAAGTCGGCCCATTGCTGTGACGGGTTGGTTGCCCACATTATAGCATATTGGGCTCCCTTTTCCCGGTTCCCTGGCGACATGCCCGCGCGTCCGGGGGCAAACGATCGCGGGAAAACGGTTTGACGCGCCTTCCCCGCCCGGGTATAATGGGCTCACCAATCCCGGCTCCGGCCAACCGCCTCCGGTGGCGGTGGAGCCCACGACCCAGGAGAAGGCGATGCCCAAAGTCCAGCCTCGTATCCTCAAGGGGACCCGCGACTTTTTGCCGCGCACGATGATCCTGCGCCAGCACGTGATCGACACCCTGCGCAGGACCTTCGAACAGTTCGGCTTCGAGCCGCTCGAGACGCCGGCTCTGGAGTACGCCGAGACGTTTGAAGGGAAGTCGGACGCCGAGGTCGACAAGCTCCTCTACCGCTTTGTGGACCACGGCGGTCGGAGGGTGGCGCTGCGCTACGAATTGAACGTGGCCCTGGCGCGGGTCGCGGCAATGTATGCAGGCGAGCTCGCCTTCCCCTTCAAGCGCTACCAGATGGGCCCCGTCTGGCGGGCGGACAAGCCCCAGAAGGGGCGCTATCGCGAGTTCTGGCAGTGCGACGTGGACATCGTCGGGAGCGCCTCGATGCTGGCGGACGCCGAAGTGCTGGCCGTGCTCTACACGGCGCTGCAGCGGCTCGGCTTCCCAGAGTTCACCATCCGCCTGAACAACCGCAAGATCCTCTCGGGATTGGGCATCCTGGCCGGCGTGCCAGCGGAACAGACCGGGGGACTCTACCGGGCGATCGACAAGTTGGAACGCGACGGAGAGGAAGCGGTGCGGCGCCTCCTGCTGGAGGAAGGGCTGAGCGAAGCGGTCGCCAGCCGCCTCCTGGAGACGGTGCAAATGCCGGGCGGCGGGCCTGAGGTGCTCGCCGAGCTGCGGCACTCTTTCTCCGACATCCCCATCGGCCTGGAAGGGGTGGCCGAGATGGAGGAGCTGCTCGGCCATTTGGCGGCGCTCGGGGTGCCCTCGACGCACTACCGCCTGGACCTGAGCATGGTACGTGGCCTGGGATATTACACCGGGCCGATCTTCGAAACCGTGGTCGAGCGGCCGCGCATCGGCGCCATCAGCGGCGGCGGCCGCTACGACCGTATGGTCGGCCTCTTCGGCCCGGACATGCCCGCCACCGGCGTCTCCCTGGGGTTGGAGCGCATCCTAGATGTGATGACGGAACTAGGGATGGTCGAGCTACCGCACACGGTCGTGCAGGCGCTGGTGACCGTTTTCGACGCCGCGCACGTCGGGGCGTCGCTCGCTCTGGCGCAGGAGTTGCGCCGGGCCGGCGTGCACACCGAGGTCTACCTGGAGCCTTCCGCGCCCCTGGGCCGGCAGTTCAAGTACGCCGATCGCAAAGGGATTCCCTTTGTGCTGGTCGTGGGGCCCGATGAACTTGGGGCCGGCCTGGTCACGGTGAAAGATATGCGCAGCGGGGAACAGAGGAGCCTCCCGCGGGAGAAGGTGGGCGAGGCGATCCAGGGAGGCATCCGAGGGGATGTTTCGGACTTGCAGGTGGGAAAAGAGGCAGGAGGTGTCCCTTGATCACCCAGCACGAGATCGATGCCCTGAACAGCTACCCGGCCGGAGAAGCACCGGTGATCAGCTTCTACCTTTCCTTCGATCGCCACGAGCGCGAGGAGAAGACCCCCTTTACGGAGCTCAAGAACCTCCTGCGCCTTGGCCAGGAGGAGATGGCCAAATGGCCCGAGGAATATCACGTGCCGCTCGCGCTCTATCTGGCTCGCATCGAAGAGACAGCGGAGGAAGAGCGTGGAGGACGCTCGCGCGGGCTGGCCATCTTTGCCGGGGAGAACCTCTGGCAGGTCTACCGGCTCCCGGTTCCGCCGGGGAACCGCATCGTGATCGACCGCATGCCCTACGTGAAACCGCTCATTCACCTCTATCGGGGACATCCCCGGTATTGCACGGTACTCGTGGACAAGGAGCGCGCCCGCCTTTTCCTCATCCAGATGGGGGAGATCCAGGACTACTCGATGGTGCTCGACGAGGTGCCCAAGCACCACGAGCAAGGGGGGTGGGCGCAGGCCCGGCTGCAACGGCGGCATGAGGACGCCGTCATGCACCACCTGAAGCGGGCCGCGGAACTGACCTTCGAGTTCTTCCAGCGGGAGCGCTTCGATTACCTCCTCCTCGGAGGAACGGAGGAACTGACGAGCGCCTTCTACGAGCGGCTCCATACCTACCTCCAGGAGCGGGTCGTGGCCGTCTTTCCGATCGCCACTACCGCTAGCGGCGCGGAGGTGCTAGCAGCGACGCTGAAAACCATGGAAGAGGTAGAGGCGCGGCTAGACGAGGAGTTGAGTACGCGGCTAAAGGAGGAAGTGGGCCAGGGGCGACTGGCGGTGGCCGGCCTGGCACCGACGATCCGTGCCCTGAACGCGCACAAGGTCCAACACCTGATCGTGGAGGAGGGCTACGATGTCGCCGGCGGACGGTGCGCCGATTGCGGGAGCCTCAGCATCCGCTCCACCGGTCGCTGCCGCTATTGCCACGGCACCATCGAGCGCGTCGATAGCTTGGTCGATGAGGCCATCGAACTCGGATTCGCCCAGGGGGCGCAGGTGCATCTGGTCGCTCCCAACCAGACGTTGTGGGAGCTGGGCCGCATCGGAGCCCTGCTCCGCTATGCCTGAAGCTGGTGGATGCCCCGATGCCCGAACTCAGCGAGCTGTATCAGCGCAACATCAACGTAACCGTGGAAAAGGCGGATAGCGACCACATCCTGGTCCACTCTTCGCTTTTGGACCTGGATCACAGCATCCGCTTCTCCATGAAGGTGCGCACCTGCGACAGCACGATCGTCGAGGCAAACGCGCAGATGATCCGGGTGCCCTTCCGTAAGTGCCGGGAGACGATCCCCCTCACGCAGCGGATTTCCGGCCTGGTCATCGCCCGCGGGATCAACAAGAAGCTGGCCGACGCCCTGGGACACAACACCGGCTGCATGCATCTGGTGGAACTCGCCATGACGGCGGCCCGCATGGCCGCAGCAGTGCTGGTGGAGGCGGAACGGGGACTGGCCGACCGCGAGCATTTCGAGGCACTCAGCGAGGAGGAACGCATCGAGCTGGGGATGCCTTACCTGAAGAACACCTGCCTGGTCTTCCGTGTGGAGGAGTGAGGGGAACTACCGCTCCCCCCGCACCTCGGCTTCCAGCCGCTCGAAGAAGGCGGCCATGAAGGCGTGGCGCTCGCGGGCGAACGCGCGGCCAGTGGCCGTGTACATCGTATCGGCCAGGCGCGAAAGTTTCACCGCGAACTCGATCGGCGGGCTGTGCCAGCTGGGATCGATCGGCCGGGAGGCCCTGGCCCCGGGCGGGACAGGCGTCCAGAGGCGTTGTCCTGTATAGCCGGCGTAAGCAAAAGCCCGCGCGACGCCGATGGCCCCGATGGCATCCAGTTTGTCCGCATCGTAAAGCACCTTCGCCTCGACCGTCTGCGGCTCCCGGTCGTTGCGAAACCGGTGGCCCGCGATGGCTTCTGCTACCGCCTCGGCCTCTTGGGCGGTATATCCCCATTCCCGAACAATCTCACGCGCGCGTTCTGCTCCGGCCAGGGCGTGGTCCACCCCCGTGCGCGTCTCCTCTTCTCGCGCGATGTCGTGGAGCAGCGTCGCCGCCTCGAGGATGCGCATGTCAGCTCCTTCGGCCGGCCCGATCCGCCGCACAAGGGCGAGCACGCGCAGCACGTGGTCGAAATCGTGTGTGGCATCCTTCCCCTGGTAGAAGGAACGGGCCCGCTCGAGTAGCTCCACCGGACCTCCTTACGGCTTCCAAAACCGTTCCCCGTACCCGCCGGAAAAGACGGTCTGGGCGTACGACTCCAGCGCATCCAAAAGCGGCAGCCCCGGGCGGCTCAGCTCGGCCATCTGTGAAACATAGCAGGAGACCGCGGCCCGCTTGACCGGCCAGTAGGCCGTCACATCGACCACCCACGATCTCCATAGGCCGGCAAGCTCCTGCAACCGGGCCTCCGGTCCCCCTTCCCAGGCAGCGTAGGGGAGGTCCTCATAGAAGGCGCAGGGCCGGCCGGCCCTGGCCAGGCGGATCCCCACACGCCAGAGCAGTTGGTGGTCCACGTGGTGTCCGACCGCCAGGGGGAAGAGGAACCGCTCGCCCGGGAGGACAGCGCAACGCTCCAGGAGCTCCTCCTCCAGGGCGCGCTCCTCGGCCGGGGGACCGAAAAGGCGCTCACGGGAGTCATAGTTCGGATGGCGGTAGATGGCATCCCGATAGTCCCACCATGTGGCCTTGCACCCCAGGATGTGCAGCGCTTCGGCATCCTCCGCCCGCCGATGGGCCATGGGGTCGAGGAGCTCTCCCCAGGAACGGTGCAGCTCACGGGCAAAGGGCGTCCATTCTTCCGGAGGAGGGGTAGGGGCAGCAAAGACGGTGACCACGTGGGCCGGCCGGCCCTGCGCCGCCTGAAGGGCCAACCAGCCGCCGCAGGAAAGGGCAGCGTCGTCTGGGTGTGGGGAAAAGCAGACCACGCCATTCACAATCTCATCGGGTCCTCGAAGAAGCGGAGCGTCCCCAGGGCTTCCTCCGCCGCTTCCCGAATATCCGCTTCCGTCGCTCGCAGGCACCGCTCCAGGAGCCGCCGCGCCTGCGTGCCCCCGATCTCACCGAGCGCCCAGATGGCCGCCCGAGCGACCTCATGGTCCTCGTCGTCCAGCAGCGGGGCCAGGTAGGGCACAAGTGCAGGGTTCGCCATCTCGCCCGATGCCTGGGCGGCCTCGTAGCGCATTTCCGGGTCCTCGCTTTCCAGCTCCTGCTGGATGGCCGCAAGCCACCGCTCGGCCATATGGTGCCCCATCGCGTGGATGGCGCTGACCCGCATCTCCCGTTCGGAGGCGCGGTAGGAGGCAGCGATGGCTTCTTCCACTTCCGCGGAATCGCTCAGGTAAGAGACGGCCTCGATGGCCCGGCGGCGCACCTCCAAGGGCGCCGCTGGGTCCCGCCAGAGGGAAAGCAGCAGATCGTGAACGGGCTGCCGGAATTCCTGGAAATAATCGGTGGTTTCGATGAGGTAGGTGAAGCGGGTGAGCGCCAGGAGGGCCTGACTGCGCACCTCGGGAGACGGGTCTTTGCCGGCCAACACGAGCAGTTGCTCCAAGAAGGCATAGCTTTCGTCGTCCCACAGCCCTTCGATCGCCGCGGCGCGCACACGGGGGAGATCGTCCCGCAGGCAGAAGAAAAAGACCTCGCGGAAGTTCAGGTCCGTGTTGTCCTCGGTGAGCTCCAGAAGTGAGGAGATCACCCGGAGGCGGCGCTCCGGAGAGGTCGCTTCCCAGGCATCGCGGAAAGCAGCCAACTCTTCCCCATCCAGATTGGACAGACGGGCCAGCCGCCGGTGGGAAAGCGGCCGGCCCTCGCCGAGGATTTCCGCCAGATCCTCGCGGAAGGGTACCGTCTCACGCATCGCTGCCCCTCCCCGGGCATCCGCCGACCGTCCACGCCTCGGGGTGCCGATCAAGCCTCCTCGGCTTCCGGCGCGCCCGGGATGTAGAGGTATACCCCCTCCTCATCGGCCGGGCGGAAGACGTCCACCTCATGGAGCACCCGCTGCAGGAAAGCCATGCTGAAGGGGCGCTCGATGTTCACCACCGGGAAGAGTTCCTCCAACGTGGCGCGGAATTGCCCGTCCTTTTCCTTACCGATCAGCGTAAAGGCATGCGCCACCACGTCCGCCGGACGACGCCGCTGCGCGGGCGAAAGCGGCTTGCTGTTGCGCAGGCGGCCAAACCGTTCCTCGCTCAAGAGCAGGCTTTCCTCAACCTCGCAGTAGAAGGTAATTTCATCAAACACATAGCGTTCCTTGCGCTCGTCGTAAACGAGGAGGCGGCGCTCCTGGGCGTCGGTCGCGATGTACTGCAGCGTGTAGACGTCCGGACGCTCGGTGCGCGCGATGAGGATCAGGGCCCCCGGGACCAGGCTGCTGTGGAACAGCTCCTCGAGCCCCCAGAGCCAGCCACCGCGGTTGCCCGACGGGTAGCGCAGTTCCACCGTGTACGCTTCGTAGTGTTGCGGCACCTCAAAGGTCAGGTAGGCCGAGCGTTGCTCCTCCAAAAGCGGCGGCGGGAAGAAGGCACGCGCCTGGGCGTCGTACGGCAGGACCCCGTAACGGTATTCGTAGAAGGTCAGGAAATGCTCCAGCTGCGCCGGAGGCTCCGGAACTGGCGGTTCTTCCAGCAGGAAGGCGTAGTCCTGTCCCAGGTCGCTGGCCTTCAGCAGGCGTGTGCCGATGGCCGGGAGCCCTTTGACCGCCCACAGGTTTGCCCCAGGCACCCCCACGAACTCGAAATCCTTCTTTTCGCGCAGCAACCGCGCATTGAGCGAAAAAGCCCAGAGCCCGTAATCGGGATCCCGAGGGGTCTTGAAGAACAGGTCGCCCAGGATCGTCTCGTCGCTCAGCGGGACTCCCTCTTCCTGGATGTACCGACGGACCTCGGCCAGCCGGCCCTTGCTCAAGTGCTCGACCGCCTCCTCCAGGTACCACTGGTCGCCGAAGGAGATCAGGCGAAAGTCCCGTTCCAGCGCTTCCTTGAGGATCCGACCGATCCGCTCCCCATGCAGGGCAAAGATCTCCGCCGTCTCAAGGGCCAGATCGATCACCGTGCCATCGGGAAGCCGGATCTCCGTAGCCGGCTTTTCCCGGACCGTAACCGCAGAAATGGCCACCTCTTCCACCGCAGGAAGGGTGGGCTCGGCCGGTGGAGCAGAAACGGCCGATGCACGAACCGGCTCCATCTGCCGCACGGCCGTACGCACCCAGAAGGGCGACATGGGAGGCCGGCGGACGGGCCGGCGGCGCGGCGTGGCGGTGGCGTTTTCCGGGGCCGGATGCCGCACGCGCGGAGGCAGCGAAGGTGCGGGGGTCGCCATGGCCGGATTGCCCCGGCGGGTGGTCATATAGATCACCTCCCCTTCCCGCTCCTCCCGGGCGAAGATGTGGGAGTTCTTGCCCAGCGCCGCTTCGATCCGCCGCGCAGCCATCTCCTGGTCCCATTGAGGGTTCTTCCGGCAAAAGTAGTCGGCCAGGTTACGCAGGCTCTGGCGAATGGGGGTATCCAAAGCGACAGCCGCCCCCTGGAGTGCCATCAGGCGAAAGATCTCCTCGGCCAGGTGGCGTTCCTCTTCACTTCCATGAAATTCCAGCGCCGTCTTTTCCATGAAAGGAACAACTCCTTGGGAAGCCCTGGCAGGGACGGGCTCGCTCACCTTTCCTTCTCCTCCAACACTTTTTCCCGCAAAATGGCGATGTACTGATAGGTGAGCGTTTCCAGCGACTGGGGCTGCCCACTTTCCCGCAGCCACTGGATCAGCTCCTCCAGCCCGGTCTCACCCAGGCGAATCTGGCTCGCATCCACCTCTGGCCTCCGCAACGCGTCATAACCTATCGTGATCATCTATTCTACTACAACGCCGCCTTTTTGGCAAACGCACCGCCAAGGGGCTGCCCGCCATTTTGGGGCCACCATTCCTAGGGGAACGATCTCCACCCTTACCCCACGTCTCCGCCTTGTCCCCCTACCCTGGGTATGCTACAATAGCCCGCGCGTCTTTCTGAGCCGGCCGTCCGTGTCATGAGGAGCGAATGGCCTTGACCGCTTCCGGAACTCACCCAGCGGCCTTGGGCCGCGTTCTAGCCGCTCTTGTTGCCAGCCTGCTCATCCTCTCGCCCCTTTTTTTGGTGCTCCTGGCCGGCTGGCCTGGGTCGTTGCCTCCGGAGGCAGCGTTGGCGCGCCTGTCGCCCTCCGAGCCCATCGCCGAGCCTTTCCCGGAAGTCGGCCTCCCGGCCGCGATCCTGCGGGCGATGCAACGCGCCTCCTGGCTGGGGCTCCTCGGGGGCCTTCTGTTGGCTGGTGCGCTAGGGCTCAAGCGCCTCCTTGCCCCTAGGGATCCGTTGGCCCGCGCGCGGCCGCTTTTGCTCGCCGCGGCCGGCACGCTGAGCCTCACGCTCTATGCACGGGCCTTCTTCTTTCCTTACCCGCTTGCGCGCTATGACCATCTTCCCGGCCTGGGGCTGATCGCGGATCGCGATCCCCGGGTGGCGCTGGCCACCCTGGGGGCCATCGTGGCCCTGTTCCTGCTCTTTGGGGTGGCCTATGCCCTCAGCCGTGGGCGCCACGAGGGCGCGCTCTGGGCAATCCTGTGGATCGGGGCCCTGCTCTTTACCGCCGTCAATCTGCTCACCGCGGTAACCACGACCCTAGACCCTTACGACTATATCGCGCGTGGCAGGATTACCGGAGTCTATGCGGGGAATCCCTATCGCGACGTGCCCGCGGACTATGCTCAGGACCCCTTCATGGACTTGGTCTCCTGGCGCGAAAAGACGTCCGCCTACGGGCCCCTGTGGGAGACACTGAGCGCGCTTCTCAGCCGTCTGGCCGGGAATTCCCTGTATACGAACCTGCTGGCTTACAAAGCCCTGGCGGCACTTGCCTACCTGGGTAGCGTGGGGCTGCTCGCCCGGATCCTGCGCCGGCTGGCCCCCGAGCGGGCGCTGGCGGGCACGCTCTTTTTCGCCTGGAACCCACTCGTACTCATGGAGGCAATCGGCAACGCGCACAACGATATCCTGATGGCAGCTTTCCTCCTGGCCGCGTTCGCCTGCCTGGCAGGCGCCCGGGAGCAGGACGGGAATCCGGAGGCCTTGTTCTCGATCTTCTGGCTGGGGGCGGCCGTGCTGGTCAAGTTCGTCCCGCTGCTCTTCCTCCCCTTATTCCTCCTGGCGCTGGGGACCGGCCGGCCCTGGCGCGATCGGATGGCCCGCATGGTGCTCCCCCTGCTTTCCCTGTTGTTCCTGGGCGCGCTGTTCTACTTCCCTTTCTGGACCTGGCCGGGGATTGCGGATCCCTTCCTGCGCCGGGTCGGTATGTTCCGTATGACGGTGGTCAGCGTAGCCAAGGAGGCACTCCAGGATTCGATCGGTGAGGCACGGGCAGCGGCCCTCACGCGCTGGCCCGCCTTGGGCCTCTTCATCCTCTCCTACCTTGTCCTCCTTGTGCGCCATACCCTGGCCTCCCAATTCCAGCAGGTCCCGCTGCCTCGATGGCTGCCCTCGCGGTGCAAAGGGATGTTCCGGGGCCAGGGCCTCACGCAGGAACGTGTCTCCTGGCATACCCGCCCCTGGGAAGCATGCGCCCGCGCCGGGGCATTCGCCTGCTTCCTCTACCTCCTCCTGGGAAATTTCTGGTTCTGGCCCTGGTACCTCATCCTTCCGGTTGCTCTGGTCTCCCTGGCCGGAGACGAACGGCTGGCCTGGCCGCTCCTGCTTTCCTGCTGCGCCGGGGAACTGTCACACCTGGCCTGGCACTTCCTGTGGTATTGGTGGGGGATCAGCTGGGAGACGACGTACCAGCTGGACGCCCTGGTGGTCTTTGCCATGGTCGTGCCGGCTCTCGTGGCCTATCTGGTGGCTAGCCGTCCATCGCGCTCGCTTGCGTAGGACGTTTGCAGCGCTCCCCGTTTTTTGGTATGATAGGGCTCGTGAAGCGATTCCCGAATACGCAGGAGGCAGCGTCGGCTCCCCACACAAGGAGGTGATTCCCTGGCTTTCCTCCGTGAGGCTGGTCTTTCCCGGATTCGTCCAGAAGGAGGTTCCCTATGATCCGTGACGTCGTCATCGTGAGCGCCTGCCGCACGGCCATCGGCAAGTTCGGTGGCACCCTTTCCACGATCCCGGCCCCGCAGCTGGGCGCCGTCGTCATTCGGGAAGCGGTCCGGCGCGCGGGGATCGAGCCGGCGATGGTGGATGAGGTGCTCATGGGATGCGTGCTTCCGGCGGGACAAGGCCAGGCCCCCGCGCGGCAAGCTGCGATCCAGGCCGGCCTTCCGCCCGAGATCGGCGCAACCACGGTGAACAAGGTCTGCGGATCCGGCCTCAAGGCGGTCATGCTGGCGGCAGCGATGATCCAGGCCGGCGATGCGGAGATCGTCGTCGCAGGCGGCATGGAGAACATGAATTTGGCCCCCTTCTACCTCCCGCGGGCACGCACCGGCTACCGTATGGGTGGCATCGCCAGAGGACAGGCCGGTGCGGTGTCGGATGGGCTGGTCGATGGGATGGTGCTGGACGGCCTCTGGTGTGCCTTCGCCAACCACCATATGGGCTCCTCGGCCGAGTGGGTCGCCCGCAAGTTCGGCCTGACCCGCGAAGAGCTGGATGAGTACGCCTACCATAGCCAACGCAAGGCAGTGGAAGCCCAGGACGCCGGCCGCTTCAAGGCCGAGATCGTGCCGGTGGAGATCCCTCAGCGCAAGGGCCCGCCCCTCCTCTTCGATACCGACGAGTGCCCCCGCCGCTACAGCAGCAAAGAGGAGGCCATGGCCCAGCTGAGCAAGCTGCCCCCGGCGTTCGAACCGGACGGCATCGTCACCGCCGGGAACTCCCCCGGCATCACCGATGGCGCGGCTGCGCTGGTGGTGATGAGCGCGGACAAGGCGCGCGAGCTCGGGATCCAACCGATGGCACACATCGTCGCCTACGACCAGGCGGCGGTGGAGCCGATCGCCCTCTTTACCGCGCCCATCTACGCCGTACAGAAAGTGATGCGCAAGCAAGGGGTGACGATCGACCATTACGACCTGATCGAGGCGAACGAAGCCTTCGCCGCTCAGGCTGTGGCCGACGGGAAGGCACTGGGCTGGGACTGGGACCGCGTGAACGTGAACGGTGGCGCCATCGCCCTGGGGCACCCGATCGGCTGCAGCGGGGCGCGGATCCTGGTCACCTTGCTCTATGCCCTGAAAGACCGCGGCCTGCGCACGGGCATCGCCACCCTCTGCCTGGGCGGCGGCGAAGCGGTGGCCCTGAGCGTGGAGATGGCCTAGCGCCGGAGCAACGGTATGGGCCGGCCCAGGCGCTGCAGCAGGGTGCTTCTTTGGGCCTCTTTCCTGGGGCTAGGGCTGCTCCTGGAGGGGGGCCTGGTGGCGCTCCTGCTGCTCGCCTACCGCTGGCCCGTGCCGTTCGACAACCCCTTCGACTACTACTCAGGCACCAGGCCTCTCTTCGCCAGCGGGTGGGGGATTGCCCTTCCCTCGCCCATGTCCCCCGGTCCGTTCTCCAGGGCGTTTGCTTCGGTCTGGTATGGGCTGAACGCCCTGTGGCTGGGCGCCTTTCTGCTCGCGCGACGCACGGGCCGTCCCGGCCAGCCGATCCTCCCGGTCATCCTGGGTTGCGCGCTCCTCTTTCAGGCCACCCTGGTGCTGGTGATGCCCCCGCTCCTCACCACCGATCTCTACAACTACCTGGCTTACGGCCGTATGGTCGCCTTCCACGGCCTCAATCCGTACACGATGCTTCCCTCCCAAATGGGTTCCGATCCCGTGCTCCTCCACGAGTTTTGGGACATCGTCACCCCCTACGGGCCCCTCTGGACCCTGCTTTCAGCTGGGATCGCCAGGGCGGCCGGGAACTCCGTTTTTCTAGGATTGATCCTCCTCAAGGCGGTCGCGGGCCTTTCCCACCTGGCCATCGCCTGGCTCGGCTACCGCTTGGCCGGGGAGGAGATCGGTCCGGCGGTGCTGCTGGCCTGGAATCCGCTCTTCCTCCTTGAAGGCGCCGGAAACGGCCACAACGATCTTGCCATGATGGCGCTGGCCATGGGCGGCCTCCTGGCTTTCCATCGTGGGAAGCGGTGGCTGGGGTTGGTGCTCCTTTTGCTCTCGGGCCTGGTCAAGTACGTGTCCCTCTTCCTGCTCCTCTTCTGCCTCCTCCTCTGGCTCCGTGAGCAAGGAGGCTGGGGAAAACGGCTGCGCCTGCTGGCGGCGGTAGCAGCGGTATCCCTGCTGCTGCTCGCCGTTTTCTATGCCCCGTTCTGGCAGGGACCGGACACGGTGCTGCGCAACCTGCGTGAAGAGAGCACCCGCATCCGGCTGACCCCGGCGGCTTACGCGCGCGTTCCGCTCCGCCGCCTGTGGAGCGAGCTACCTTTGGACCAGGCGGACGCGCGAGCCCTGGGTACGATTGCGCTGGCGCAGAAAGCGGGCCTTGGGGCCCTGCTCCTGTGGCAGGGCATCCGGCTCTGGCAACGTCGGGGCATCCACTGGGAGGAGGCGACCTCCGCCTGGAACACCGTCGCGCTGGTGTATATCGTCCTGTTTCATAACAGCATCTTTCCCTGGTACTTCGTCTGGCCTTTCGGCAGCGCCGCCACCCAGCTCCAGCGGCCGGGCGCACGCCATGTGGCCATCCTGAGCGGTTCGCTTCGTGCCCTGGCTGCCCTCCTCTACGGGATTCCCGCAGGGGCTGGCGCAGCCCAGTAGCAGTCCAAGAAAGGAGAAAAGCGATGGAAATTCAGCAAGTGGCCGTCATCGGTGCCGGAACCATGGGTCGGGGCATCGCCCAGGTCTTTGCCCAAAGCGGCTACGAGGTGACGCTGGTGGAGGTGGTTCCGGAGCAACTGCAGGGGGCGATCGCCGCCATCGACAAGTTCCTGGCCCGGAGCGTGGAAAAGGGCAAGATGACCGAGGAGGAAAAGGCCGCTACCCTGGCCCGCATCCACCCGGCAGGGACGGTGGATGCTGCAAAGGACGCTGACTTTGTCGTAGAGGCGGTCACGGAGAACGCGGAGCTGAAGAAGCGCCTCTTCGGCGAATTGGACAGCCTCTGCCGCCCCGAGGTGATTCTGGCTTCCAACACCTCTTCCATCCCGATCACGCTGCTTGCCGCGGCAACTCAGCGGCCCGATCGGGTCATCGGGATGCACTTCATGAACCCGGTACCCCTCATGGTGCTCGTGGAGGTCATCCGCGGCCTGGCCACCTCCGACGAGACCACGCAGACGGTGGTCGATCTTGCCCGCCGGTTGGGCAAGACCCCGGTCGAAGTGAACGACTTCCCCGGCTTTGTCTCCAACCGCATCCTGCTGCCCATGATCAACGAGGCGATCTATGCCCTGATGGAGGGCGTGGCGACCAAGGAGGCTATCGACCAGGTCATGATGCTCGGGATGAACCATCCGATGGGGCCTCTGGCGCTCGCAGACCTGATCGGCCTGGACGTCTGCCTGGCCATCTTGGAGGTGCTCTACCACGGCCTCGGAGACCCGAAGTACCGGCCCTGCCCCCTGTTGCGCAAGTACGTCGACGCCGGCTGGCTCGGGCAAAAGACGGGGCGCGGCTTCTACCACTATGCCGCCGGGGAGCAGCCGCCGAAGAAGTAGCGGGCAGCTGGCGGCCGGGAGCGGCCAGCCCCCGGCCGCCTTTTCCTGCCGCGGAGGAGGAGAATGGACCTGACGCTGACCGAGGAACAGCGGATGATCCAGGAGATGGCCCGGGATTTTGCCCAGAAGGAGCTGGCTCCCCGGGCAGCCGCGCTGGATGAAAGCGGGGAGTTTCCATGGGAAACGCTCCGCAAGATGGGGGAACTCGGCCTGCTCGGGCTGACCGTCCCCGAGGAGTATGGCGGCTCCCTGGTAGATACCGTCTCCTACTGCCTGGCGCTGGAAGAGATCGCCTCCGCCTGCGCCTCGACCTCGCTCATCATGGCCGTCCATTGCACCCCCTGCTGCTACCCGATCGTGCGTTTCGGCACTCCCGAACAGAAGGCACGCTACCTGCCTCCGCTTGCGCGGGGGGAGTGGATCGGGGGCTTTGCCTTGACCGAGCCCGGGGCAGGCTCCGACGCCGCGGCCGTCGCCACCACGGCGACCCGCGAGGGGGATACCTACCTCCTGAACGGCGTCAAAACGTTCATCACCAGCGGGAACCAGGCACGGCTGCTCGTCCTCTTTGCCACGGTGGACCGCACAAAGGGGGCCAAGGGGATCACCGCTTTCCTGGTGGACACCCGGCGCCCGGGCTTCCGCGTGGGGACGGTGGAGAAGAAGATGGGCATGCACGCCTCCCACACTGCGGAAATCGCGCTGGAGGATTACTGCCTTCCAGCGGAGGACCGGCTGGGGGAAGAAGGGGAAGGCTTTCGCATCGCCATGGCCACGCTGGATGCCGGCCGGATCGGGATCGCCGCCCAGGCGGTGGGGATCGCCCGGGCGGCCTTCGAGGCCGCGCGCCGGTACGCGCAGGAACGGGTGCAGTTCGGCCAACCGATCGCCCAGTTCCAGGCCATCCAGTGGATGCTTGCGGACATGGCCACACGGATCGAGGCGGCGCGACTGCTGACCTGGAGTGCGGCGCTCAAAAAAGACCGTGGGGAGCGCTATACCAAGGAGGCGGCCATGGCCAAGCTCTTTGCCACCGAAACTGCCTCTTGGGTCTGCGACCAGGCGCTGCAGATCTACGGTGGCTACGGCTACAGCCGCGACTACCCGGTGGAACGCTACCTGCGCGACGCCCGGGTCACCCGCATCTACGAGGGCACTTCGGAGATCATGCGGCTGGTGATCGCCAACCAGTTGCTGCGTGAGGCCTAACCGCTACGGCCGGCGCACCTCCTCCACGTGCAGCACGGTGTTCCTCCCGTCGCAGCCGGCTTCGCTGAAGCGGAAGAGGACCTCCCATTCCCCTTCGGAGAGCGGCCGATCCAGTTCCACCAAGGTCTCCCCTGAGAACGCCCATCCCCCCTTGACCTCGAGGAGCGCGCGGAAGCGCGGGGGGCGCAGGCGATGGCCAAAGGGGCCGATGGCTCGTCCGTAGAGGTAAGCGACCTCCGGGTCCAGCCGCTCCAGCCGGATGGGCTCCTCCTCGGGGGTCGGCTGCCAGGGGGGCAGGTGGCTTTCCCAACGTCGTACGGCCTCCAGGAAAGCGGTTCGATCCACCGCCCGGATGGAGCCGCCGATCGCCTGCCGGTGTCCGCCGATGCCGAGGGTGAGGGCGCGGATCTGGGGGTCGTTCAAGAACGACTCGAAGGAAAAGTCGCCCCGCGCCCGCCCGGAGAAGTTGATGCGCTCGCCGGCCGGCCGCAGCACCAGCGTTGGCCGGCCGGTCACCTCCGCCAGCCGGGAAGTCAGCGGGCCCTCGATTTCGGAAAGCGATTCGTCGGGCACCTCGACCTCGTAGACGAGCAACCCAGGTCGGCCAACCTCGCCCCGTAGCTGCTCGATCGCCCGGGCGGTGACCGCCCCGGACACCCGTTGCGCGCGCGCCCGCTCCTCCAGGAGAAAACGGAAAACCTCCCGGCGGCGCCCGTCCGGGGTCTCCGGCAGGAGCGCCTCCACGATCTCGTTCGGGTTCACCCGGTGGGATCGCTTGGCCAAATTTAGGATGCCCCCGAGCAAGAGCATCTCGCTTGGGGTGTAGCGCTCGCCCAGGAGCTCGCGGGCCACCTGAAGCCCACGCGGGCATTCCCGCGAGTTCAAGATGCGGTGGGCCCAGGCCACCCAGGCGCGCGTCTCCGGCTCGTCGACCGGTACCCAGTCCATCTGGGCCCCCACCGCCGCCAGGCTCAACCCCCAGGGGTCGTGCGTCGACGGCTCCCCCAGACGTTCCCCCACCGCGCGGGCCACCAGGTAGGCAATTTGGGCGCCGGAGAGGAGGTGGTCCGGTGGATCGACCCAAAGGGTGTCCGGCGGCCCGGGGCTCGTGAGCGGCAAGTGGTGGTCTGTGACCAATACCTCGATCCCGATCCGCCGCGCCCAGGAAATGGCTTCCAGCGAGCTGATCCCGGTGTCTACGGTCACGATCAGGCGGACGCCGGCGCGCGCGAAGCGCTCTACCTGTTCCACATGGAGCCCATAGTCCTCGTGGTAGTAAGGGTTATAGCGTCGTACCTGCGCGCCGTGGCGGGCGAGGGTGTGGAAGAGGATCGCCGTCCCGGTCACGCCGTCGGTGTCAAAATCGCCAAAGACGAGGACCGGCTCTTTCCGCTGCACGGCCTCTACCAGCCGCGCCACCAGCTCCCCCATCCCCGGAACGCTCCAGGGCGAGCGGATGCTTTCCGGGCCAGCACGCGCCAGGGCCATGGCTTTGCGAGGGGGGAATTGGTAGATCTCCTGCAAGGCTGCCCCGACTTTTTCCGGTGTGATGGCCAAGGACTCCATGTGCATTCCTCCCGCTGGAGGGCATTATACGCGAAAGGAAGGGGGACGCAAGGGCATCCGAGGGAGAGCGCCGCCCGGGCAACCCAGGGAAGATGGCGCAGGAACTCCGCCGCGCCCGTTCGGGAATCGTCGGCCGGCCATCGTCCTCCCATCGCCTCCGCGCAAGGTCGCCGGCGCACCGTTCCCTTACACTATAGGTACGATTGTTTTCCCACCGTGGGCCTTGGCCGACGCAGGAGGTGTGCTATGAAGGGACGGATCGGAACGCGCCGACGGCCGGCGCTTGTGCTTTCTTCCTTGCTCTGTCTCGTCCTCCTGCTCCAGACGACCGGGGCCGGCCCGCTGCCCCCGCTTCCCGATCGCTCTGCCCCTCTTTCCGCCGACGCCGCCTCCCTGGCCCCTCGCTCCGAGCCGCCACGCGTGCTGAGCCGGGGCTTTGGCCCCTCCTTCGCTCCATCGCCGCCCGACCTGCACTGTCCCCTCTACTTCCTCTTCGAACAGCCGGTGGAGATCGCTCAGGCCGCCTCAGCCTTCTCGATTTACCCTTGGCTTTCCGGCACCTGGTCCACCGAGGGAGAGCGCCTGCTTGCCTTCACTCCCCTCCCCGGCTGGAAGCCGCAGACCACCTATTGGGTCTCCCTCCGAGCCTTCCGCGGCCTGCCGTCGTTCGAGTTCCGCGTCGAGCCGTTTGTCGAGGCTTCCCCCCTCCCGAGGAAGCGTTCGGACACGCCTTGGGCGGGCCGGTGCGCTTCTTTTTCCTCTATCCACCGGACCGCGCCTCGGTCGAATCTGCCCTCTCCATCCACCCCGACCTTCCCGTCCGCATCCTCTGGCAAGACCGCACCCTGCTCCTTGCGCCCGAGGACCGCTGGGCCCTCGATACCACCTATACCGTGGAACTGGCCCCTTCGGCTGCCGATGCGAGCGGGTGGCGGCCGCTTACCAGGCCGCTTCGCTTCTCCTTTACCACCCGCCCGGCGATCCTGGAGTGCGCCCCGCGCGAACAGGCCGCCTGGGACGATCCCATCTGGATCCAGTTTGACCGGCCGACGGATCACGCCTCCGTCGAGGCTGCCCTCCGGATCAGCCCACCGGTTACCGGAACCTTCAGTTGGCAGGAAGAACAGCTTTTCTTCACCCCCACCGCTGGCCTGGTCGAGGGCGCCTCGTACCTCGTCCGCCTGGAGCCCTCGGCTCGCGCCGCGGACGGGACTCCTCTGATGCACCGCCCCTTGGAGTGGCGTTTCTCCGTCCGGACAACTAGCTACTTTTCCTTCGGGTATGGGCCGAACATCCAGGTGCTCGACGCCGCCGGCCGGCGCAAGATCCAGTTCCAGGGCTCCGGCCGTCGCGTCCGCTTCGGGCTGTTCCGCCTGCCGGGCGACCGGTTCCTTTCCGCCTACGCTTCGGCGATGAAGGAGGAAAAACCGATCGATCTGGAGGGTCTGGAACTCCTGCGGCAATGGGAACAGCCCGCCTCGGGTGAGGTCGCCCTTCCGGCCGACCTTCCGCCCGGCCTCTATGTCCTGACGATCGGCCAAACCGCCCCGGCCGACGCGCTGATCGTCGTGCTCTCGCACTACGCCCTTCTCCTCAAAGAGGCGGGCACGGAGGTGGGTTCGGAGGCCGCGTTCCAGGTGCGCGGTGCCGTGCGCGCGATCGCCTCCGGCGAAGCCCACGAGGGGGCCTGGGTGCGGCTCTACGACCGCGCCGGCCGCCTCTATGGACAGGCACGTACCGATGCCCAGGGGCTCTTTGAGGCAACGGTCCACAGCGATACTCTGCCGCTCCTCGCCCTGGCTGAGGTGGATGGCGAGATCACCGTCTGCGGCTTCGGGCCGGAGTGGAACCCCCGCGCCGGGTGGTGGGAGTGGTGGGGCTGGCAGCCGATGCCTCCAGCCGGCCGGCACTACCGCGCCTACCTCTATACCGACCGCCCCATCTACCGGCCCGGCCAGACGGTCTATGTTCGGGGCATCGTGCGGAACGATGACGACGCCGTCTACAGCGTTCCGCCGTCCGGGACCCCGGTGCTGTTGCGGTTGCGCGACGCCCGCGGAAACGTCCTCGCCACCCGGGAGCTTCTGACCGGGGAATTCGGCACCGTGCACGATGCCTTCTACCTGGCCGAGGGGGGAACCCAGGGCACCTGCCAGCTGGAACTCGTCCTGGAGGACGAGGTTACCCGGCAGCCGCTGAAGGTGGAGGAGTACCGGAAGCCGGAGCTCGAGGTGGCCGTGCGCACAGAGGAGGAGCGCTACGTCCGCGGCGAGCCCATCTCACTGACCGTCTCCGCCCGTTACTACTTCGGCCTGGCCGCCTCCGGGGCATCCATCACCCTGCGGCTCTACCGCGGGTACCGCTACTGGGAGCATGAAATCGGCGCAGAACAGACCGAATGGCAGACGACCGGCACGGTCCTTCAGGGGACTACCGATGCCAATGGAATGTGGCATGTGCGTCTGCCGGCCCCAGAACCGTACAGCGAGGCCGAACCGTTCGACCTGGAAGCTACCGTCGACGATGGCAGCGGCCAAACAGTGAGCGGACACGCCGTGGTGTGGGTCCACCGCAGCCGCTACGGCACCGCCCTCTTCCTGCAACGCTCCACTTACCGACTGGGGGAGGAAATCCCGGTCGAGCTGTGGATCACCGACTACCAGGGGAATCCCGTCCCTGGCCGGCTGGTGGCAGTCGAGTTGGACACCTGGGACGGGACCGGCTACCGCTTGCCTGTGGCTGAGGCGCACGGGGTGACCGACGACCGCGGCCGTGCCCACCTGGTCCTTCGCCCTGGGAAACCGGGCTGGTATCGCCTGACCGTGCGAGGGGAGGAGGAAAGCAATGCCTGGCTTTGGGTGTACGAGCCGGGCGAAGCAGCGTGGACGGAAACCTATGGGCAGGAGTTCCGTGTCGAGGCCGATCGCCCTTCTTACGCTGTGGGAGAGGTCGCGCACATCCTGGTGCGCTCACCTGTGACCGGAACGGCGCTCCTTACCCTGGAGCGCGGTCGCGTGCGACGGATGGAACCGGTCCTGCTGACCGGCCCGTTGACGACCCTCTCCCTGACCATCGAACCGGATTTTGCCCCCAACCTCTTTGTGACGGTGCAGATCTACCGGCCGGTCGACCCCGAAGAATGGAATCCCTGGCTCAGCGTGCCGGATGCCACACTGCTCATCGGAACTGCGGAGGTCGTCGTCCCTCCCCAGGACCGGCGGCTTGAGGTAAAGGTGGTCCCGGAGCGGCTCGAGTACCGGCCTGGAGAGGAGGCGATGGTGACGCTGGAGGTGCGCGATGCCGGTGGGCAACCGGTGCGTGCCGAGCTCTCTCTGGCGGTAGTGGACGAGGCGATCTACGCCCTCTCCGAGGAACTTGCGCGCGACCCTTTCGAAGCCTTTTACGCGCGACGGCAGAACCTGGTGCACACCTACCACTCCCTTCAGCCGACCCGTGGCTTCGGGGGAGGGGAACACGGGGGAAACGGAGATCACTACGGCCAGGCCCATCCGCGCCGCGATTTCCCCGATACGGCCTACTGGAACCCCTCCATCGTCACCGATGCCGAGGGCCAAGCCGTGGTCAGGTTTCACTTGCCGGATTCGCTCACCCGCTGGCGGCTGGTGGCACGGGCGGTAACTTGGGAGACGCAGCTGGGGGAGGGAAGGGCGACCCTCACCACGACCCAGCCGCTGGTCGTACGGCCGGCGCTGCCGCGCTTTCTCCTGCAGGGTGACGCCTTCACGGCCACGGTGGCGCTGCATAACCGGAGCCGCGAGCTGGTCACCCTGGAGGCCGGGCTGCAGGGCCAGGGACTGGGCTTGACTCCCCCGTTTACCTACACCATACCACTTGGGCCAGCGGGGACGGCCCGCGTGAGCTGGCGCGCCCGGGTGGAGGCATTGGACCGGGTCACCGTCACCGCCTATGTCCAGGCCCCCGAGGGAAGCGACGCGGTGCAGACGGTCCTTCCGGTGCTGCCCTTTGCCGTCCCGGAAGTGCGGTCCTGGGCCGGGGAGTATGTGGGCGAACACCAAGTCCGGGTGCCGATCCCGGCAAGCTGGCTCCCGCAGGGGAGTTCGGTGGAGGTGCGGCTTTCGCCCTCGATCGTGCCCACCTTGCTCGATGGACTGGAGTATCTGATCGCTTATCCGTTCGGCTGAACGGAACAGACGATGAGCCGTGTGCTCCCGAACGTCATGGTGGCCCGGGCCTTCCGAGAACTGGGGGTGCGCAACGAGCGGTTGGAGGCGGACCTGCCGGGGATGGTGGACATCGGCCGGCAGAAGCTGTACGGCTTCCAGCACGATGACGGCGGCTGGGGATGGTGGTTCGACGACCGTTCGCATGACACCCAGACCGCCTACGTCCTTTACGGACTGGCGATGACCCGGCAGGCCGGCTTCGAGGTCGATGCGGGGGTACTGGAGCGGGGGGCACGCTATCTGAAAGAGCGGCTGGAAGGTATGGACATCCGCACCCGCGCCTATGCCCTCTACGCACTGGCGGTGTCGGGCTTCGGGGAGCGGGAGGCCACCCGTTTGCTCGCCACGGAAATCCAGGTGACGCCGCTGGACCCGTTCAGCCAGGCAGCATTGGCGTTGGCGCTGTACACGCTCGGCGACGAGGCGACGGCGCGCGCCCTGGCCGAGGAACTGGGCGCCACCGCGGTGGTTTCCGGGGACCAGGCCTTCTGGGACACCGGGATTTCGGACGGGGAATACCAGGCGAAAACGATGGCCTCCTCGGTACGCTCCACGGCGCTCGCACTCGACGCGCTGGTCCAGATCGTCCCCGACCATCCGCTCGTCCTGCCCGCCGTGCGCTGGTTGATGGCCCAGCGCCGTGGACACGCCTGGAGCACCACCCAGGAAACCTCCTATGCCCTGCTGGCGCTGGCGGATTACGCACGGAGCGCGCAAGAGCAGTTCGCCGGCCAGAACTGGCGGGTCGAGCTGAACGGTGAGACGGTAGAGGAAGGCTCCTTCTCCTCGGCAGCAGAGGGCGTCCGGGTGGTGCTATCGGGGGAGCGCCTGCGCGTGGGCGAGAACCGCCTGCGGCTCTTCCACAGCGGTTCTGGTCGGCTCTACTACACGGTGGTGTCCCGCGCCTTGCTCCAGGAAGAGGTGTTTCGCCCGGCGGGCGCGATCCGCGTTTCCCGCGTCTATCGCCGGCCTGGCAGCCGGCCGCTAGACGCGCCGCTACGGGTGGGGGATCTGGTGGAAGTGGAGCTGACCGTGGAGATGCCCCAGCACGGGTCCTACGTCATCCTCTACGACCCGCTCCCCGCGGGGCTGGAAGGGTTGAACGAGCGCCTGGCCACCACGAGCTACATCGCCCGCGAGGGATGGGAAGAGCAACCGTTGCCGAGGGGCCTTCCCTATAGCCGTAAGGACGTCTTGGACCGGGCGGTTGTCCTTTTCTTCAACGAGTTAGGAAAAGGCCCGCATCGGTTCACCTACCTGGCGCGGGCGACGGTGGCAGGAAGATTCCATGCCTTGCCCGCCGAGGCATACCTGATGTACCAGCCGGAGGTGTGGGGTCGCTCGGCCGGGGAGATCCTGGTCGTGCGGCCATAGGACACAGGGGGATGCCCCCGCAGCAGGCGGCTCGTCGGGGATAGGTTCAGCCGTTGACCGGCACCCGGACGGACTCGGGCACATAAAGGCCGTGATATTCCGGAGGGAGAAGGGCCGCAATGCGGCGCATGATGCGCTCGGTGAGCGCTTCCATCACCCGGCGGTCGATCCTTCCGCTCACGCGTTCCACGGAGAGCGGGGGACCCACGCGGAAGGAGACCGGGCCGCGGGTAGGGAGCAGTCGCCCCTCCCGGAGGATGAGGTGGGTCCCCGTGACCGCGGTGGGAAGCACCGGGACCCCGGTCTGCAGGGCAAGGAGGGCAGCGCCGTGGTGGGCGGGGCCCATGCCCGGCCTGCGGCTGCGGGTTCCCTCCGGGTAGACGCAGAAGAGCCGACCGGCCTGGAGGATCTCTTTGGCCCGCTCGAGTGCCCGGCGGGCCGCGATCTTGCCCCGGGCCACAGGAACGATCTCCAGGGCGCGCAGGAGCCGCCCGAAGACGGGGATGGAAAAGAGTTCCTCCTTGGCCATGAAGGAAACCGGCCGTTTCAGGACCCCGATGATCACCACCGGGTCGATCAGGTTCACGTGGTTGCTCACCAGCAGCGCGGGCCCCTGCTCAGGCACGTGCTCCAGCCCCTGTACGTCCAGATCCACGTAGATGCGCATCAGGAAGCGGATGATCCCCCGCACGGCGCGATAGACCATGGAGCCCTCCCTGTTGGATCCTAGCAATCGCAGTGGGCCAGGACCAGCGCCAATTCCTCTTCCACCGTCAGGTGGTCGTTGTTCAGGTAAAGCGCGTCTTCGGCTTTCCGAAGCGGGGCCACTTGGCGCCCTCCGTCGATGCGGTCACGCTGGCGGATGTTTTCCAGGACTGTCTCATAGTCGATCCGGCAACCCCGCTGCTCGAGCTCCCGCTGACGCCGCCGCGCTCGCTCCTCGGGGGACGCGTCCAGATAGATCTTGAGCTCGGCGTCCGGCAGCACCACCGTGCCGATATCTCGGCCGACCATCACCACCTCGCCCCGCTCGCCGATGGCCCGCTGTTGCACGGTGAGCGCCCGCCGCACTCCCGGGTAGGCGGACACGGGGGAAACGTGGGCATCGACCTCGGGCTGCCGGATCTCCCAGGTGACGTCGGTGCCATCGACAAAGACGCTACAGGCGCGCCCGTCAGTGATGTGAGGACGGGTCACATCGATCCGGATGGTTTCGGCGAGGGCGGTGATCGCGGCCTCGTCTTCGATCGGGATGCCGCGGCGGAGGGCCTCCCAGGTAACGGCGCGGTACATCACACCGGTATCCAGGTAGAGGTATCCCAGGGCTCGGGCCAACCGTTCCCCGAGGGTGCTTTTCCCCGCGCTGGCCGGCCCGTCGATGGCGATCGTTCGTGGCTTGGGCATCGCTTCTCCTACTATGCGAATGGGCTGGCGCGATTGTACAATAGAACCGCTGCTCCCGCAAGAGGGCCGGTGAAACAGGCGCCCCACCCGTCTCCGAGAGATGGGCGGGGCGCCCAGGATGGTGAGGGGCATGCTACGCCCGCGAACGGCGAAAGGATGCGCGTTCTACGCCGTGGGAGAAGGCCCGCGCCGTATGGTCCACCATGCTGAGCAGAGATGGGGGAGAGGGTTCGGGCTCTCCTTCCTCGCCTTCCGCTTCCACCAGGACGGGAGCATCCGTGCGCAGGAGCCGTTCATAGAGCCGCAGGAAATGGTCCCGTTGCGCTGCGTAGGCGCGCGCGATCGCCACCCCGCTGGGCCAGCGCGGCCCGGCCAGATCGTCAAGGGCGCCGCTGTCGGTCATCGTCTGCCTCCTTCCGTCAAAAGCGCCTTTCCGAGGCTATTGTAGCATAGGGAGGCTACTTTGTCAAGCATCTCGCACTCAGTATGTCCTAGTAGATGAAGTTCAGGGACATGAAAAACGACCCGGTCAGGCGGTAGCGAAGCCACGCCAGGCCAGCCAATTCCAGGAGGGCAAACCAGGCGCCCCACGAAAGAAGCACAGCCGCCTCGTGCCAACAAGCGATCCGCCCCGCCCGCCGCAGCAACAGCCCAAGCAGGAGCGCGTTCAGCATCGCGAGCGCCAGCAGCAGGCCGCCCAGGCTCAGCAAGGCCAGCAGGTAGAACGATCCCGGCGGGTGCCACAAAGCCAGAAGGTCCAACAGGGAGACTGTGGCCATCACCCAAGGGAGCTCCCGGCCCGTCCGTGTGTCCGGGCCTGCGGGGGAGCTTCCCCACAGTCCCAGATAGAGCATGGGCCAGAGGAGCCCGGCCAGTGCAACCCCTTCCAGGCTGCCAGTGAGGACCCGTAGCGCGTTCTGAGGCGGGTAGAGCGGCCCATGTCCAAGCCACAGCGAAAGGTACGAATTCAGCCCGTCGATCCCAACCAGGAGAAAAAAGAGGCCGAACACGCCAAGGACCGGCCAGGAAGGCAACCCCACCGGCCGGCCTCTCCGCTGCACCAACGTCACCGCCACCGCCGCTACAAACCCCAAATAGAGGCCCGTGCAGCGCGCACACAGGGGCAGTTGCCTACCCCCGACCGCTAGGCTCCGTTCCGCGATGCGATGACAAACCCCGGCACCCCAAAACCCCAGATCCGTATGCAGCAGGTGCGGGAGGAGGAAAAAGCCAAGCAGCCCACCCGCAAGGGGAAACCACCACAGACCCTTGCGCCCTTTCATTCACCCTTCTCGCGAGCACATTTGATGCACAGCGTCGTGTGGGGAATCACCTCCAGACGCGCCCGATCGATCCGTGCCCCACAGCTCTGGCAGATGCCGTAAGTTCCATCCCCTATATGGCGCAACGCCTCCCGGATCGAGTCGATCTTTTCCCGCATGCGTTGGTAAAGCGCCAGGTTGATCTCCCAGGTGTGGATCGCTGGGTCGCCCTCCCCCAGGCTATAATCCCCACGTTCTTCCAGCCGCTTCTCGATCTCGGTCAGTTCTTCGAGCGCTTCCCGGAGCTCGTGCTCCAGGCGGGCACGCTCCTCCTGCATCTCGTCCGCGCTGAGCCGGTCTTTCTGGGACGGAACGGCCATCGCCTGCCTCCCGCTCTACGAAACAGACTGGGGCGCCGCGGTCTCGTGCGACCCCAGAGCCGCAACCGTCTCTTGGCGCTCGCGCCACGCGGCTCGTTCGGCCGGCCGCACCCGACGCAGGCTCAATCCCAACCTCCGCCGAGCCCCATCGATACGTACCAGTCGCGCAAGAACCCGCCGACCCACGGCCAGTTCTTCCTCCGGCCAATTCGCTTGCAGGAGATCGGAGGCCGGGATCAGCCCATGCAGTCCGTCGTCCAGCAGCACATAGGCGCCAGCCCCTGTACGGCGGATGATCCGCCCTTCGACGAGCTGGCCCAACTCGTAACGCTCCATGACCCCCGGCCAGGGGTCCGCAAAGGTCCGCTTCAGGCTGAGCGACACCCGGCCGCGGCTCCGGTTGACCCGCAGGACATAGACGTCCACCTCCTGGCCTTCCTGCACGATTTCACAGGGATGCTCCACAGGGAACCAGGCCAGTTCCGAGCGATGGATCAGCCCAACGACTCCATCCAGGTCCACAAACGCTCCGTACTCGGTCAGGGCTCGCACACGCCCACGGCAAATCTGGCCGCGCTGCAGGCGAGCCAACGCCTGTGCCTGTTCCCAGGCTCGTCGGGCGATCCGCCCCTGCTGCTCGGAGAAGATGAGCCGCCGGCGCCGCCGGTCCACTTCGACCACCTTGAGCGGAAGCGTGCTTCCCACCATCTCAGCCAGCCGCGAGGCTTTCTCGTCCGGGGAAAGGCCGCGCCGCAGCCCGCTGATCTGGCTCGCGGGGACAAACCCTCGGATGTGGCCGAAATAGACGACCAGGCCGCCTTTGTTGTAACCGCTCACCTCTCCTTCCCAGAACTGTCCCTGTTGCATCAGCTCCTCGGCCTGCAGCCAGTCCCGTTCCTTTTCTCCCAGGTAAAGCGAAAGCTCCACGTTCCCCGAACTATCGTCCACATCCGTCACGTAGACCAGGACCTCGCGGCCACTCTGCAGGGTCGCGCGCTCCTCGTCCGAAAGGCGGGTTAGATCCTCTTCCGGCACCTGCCCATAAAGTCCGGGGGCCAGCTCAACCCGTAACCCGTCGGGCGTCACATCCCGGATCACGCCCGGACGGATATCCCCCAGACGCGGGTAAGCGAGCTCGTCCGGCGCGCGAAAGAGGTCCGCCAAGGAGGGCGAAACATGGGGTGTGCCCCCGGGAAGATCTTCCACGATGTTCCTCCAGGTACTATCCCAAGAGCAAACGACACCGGTTCCGCCATTGCTGGGGAGGCGGAACCTGACTGGACAACCCGGTATGTCCGGCTGGCCAGATCTGCTTCCTGCATCAAGCAAGCAATAGAGGCATTTTCTATTATACTACATCGCAATCCGCTCGTCAAATTTCCGCCGCAGGAAAGGCGACGGCGGTTGCAGCCCGGCTCCGCCTGTAGTATAATATCGGCATCAAGCAACCCCACTTCGTCGTTGGTTTCCTCCGCGGCGGCCGCGGCGGAGGAAAATCAGAGTGGGCATCCGGGTCCGGAAGTCTTGCTTCTCCCGGATGGATGTCTGTTCGGAGGCAAGCCATGCCAGGGATGTTCGGAGGCAAGCGCGAAGTCCTGCCAGAAGTCTCGGGGGAGGGCAAGGCGGAGACCTGGATCGGGAGCACGACCAGCATCGAGGGGGGCATCATCAAGTCCGACGGCAACCTGCGCGTCGACGGCTCCGTCGAGGGCGAGATCTCCATCGCCGGCGTGCTGGTCATCGGCAAGACAGGGCGGGTGGTCGCGAACGTGCGCGCGCGACACGTCTTCGTCGCCGGGGCACTCAAGGGGGACGTCGAGGCCCCTGAGGGACTGGAGATCACCAACAGCGGCAAGGTCTTTGGAAACATCACTGTGGGAAGCCTCCAAATCGAGCAGGGAGGCGTGTTCCGCGGGCAGAGCTTCATGGGCGGCGAGGAGATACCCGACACGCCGCTCTTGCAGGCACCGGCCCGCTCGGTGGAGGGAAGGGAACGTGCGGAAGGCTAGGCCGGCCCGCTTCTGGCGGCGGCTGCGGATGCGCCTGAGGGAAGTGCTGGGCCGAAGCATCTTCCTCTGCGACGATTGCAAGTGGAACTGGCCTTCGGCTTGCCACCATCGCGAGCGGCCCAACGCGACGGATTGCCCGGACTACGCGCCCAAGGGCCGCTGAAGGGCCAGGAGGGGAAGGATGGCGGAAAACAAGAGGCAGTGGAAATGGCCGGGTATCCGCCTGGCCATCCTGCTCCTCATTGTCCTCGCCGGGTACTTCCTCTCCATCTTCGCCAAACAGCTGTGGAACTACTACCGCCTAACCCGGGAACTGCACCAGCAGGAGCGACGGGTAGCCCAGATGCGGGAGGAGAACCGGGCCCTCCAGGAACTGCTGGAGAACTACAACACCCCCGGCGGGCGCGAGGAACTGGTCAAACGCTCCTTGCCCTTCAAGCGCGCCGGGGAACGGCTGATCATTGTGGTCACCGGGAAAGAGGCCGGCACGAGCGCTCCGCAACCCACGGGAAGCGAACCTGCTGCGCCCGAGGAACTGGCCGATCTTCCAGCCTGGCAGCTCTGGCTGCGGGTTATCTTTCCTCCGACCACCGGCCCTTGACAGCCCGGCCTGTGCCCGATATACTGTACCTAGCGCCGAAGTGGCGGAACCGGCAGACGCGACGGTCTCAAAAACCGTTGAGGGTCGCCCCTCATGTGGGTTCGAGTCCCACCTTCGGCATTGGCCTTTCCCCCTCATCGGATCCTTCTGCCACCACGACCTGGTCACGGCCCCAGGCCTTCGCCCGATAGAGGGCCTGGTCCGCAGCAGCGATTAGCGCTTCAGGGCAATCCCCATGCTCGGGGAAGTGCGCCACCCCGATGCTCACCGTGACCCGTACATCCTCGCCAAGTCCAGGAATGGCCGTACCTTTGACCCCCTCCCGGATCCGCTCCGCGACTCCCCGGGCTTCGCCTTCCTCTGCACCGGGCAGGACGAGGGCGAACTCTTCGCCCCCGTAGCGCCCTACCACATCGTACTCGCGCGTCTGGGCGCGAAGCACCTGGGCGACAATCCGCAACACGGCATCCCCCAGGAGGTGCCCGTAAGTATCGTTGAAGCGCTTGAAATGGTCGATATCCAGCATCAGGAGCGCCAGCGGCTTCTCCTCTCGACGCGCGCGCTCCACCTCCTCGCGCAACCGCTCCCGCAGGTGGGCGTGGTTGTAGAGGCCGGTGAGCGAATCGCGCATCGCCTGCTCGCGGATCTCCTGGTGTAGCCGTGCGTTTTCCACCGCGATGCCGATTTGATGCCCGAAGGCAATGAGCAGGTCCTGCTCGTTCGGGCTCAAGGCGCGTTCCTCCCGGGCGCCCAAAAGGAGCAGGCCCACGAACACCCCTTTGGCGCGTAAAGGCACCCGGGCACACACATGCAGCTGCTCCCCGCAGAGACGCTCCTGGCCAAAGTGCGGGCGCTCCAGGTCTTCCAGCCGGAAACCCACATCTGAGCCGGGCCCTAAACGGATCTCCCGATATCCGGCAACCACCCCCTCGGGCAATCCCCGGTGTGCCGCCAGGCAAAGTCGGTTTTCCCCGCGCTCGCCCAGGTAGATCGCCCCACACTCGAACTCCAGGAAGGAAAGGCAGTTGTCCAACGCCGCCTCCAGCACTTCCGGAAGTTCCAGCGAGAGGCTAAGCATCGCCGCAAGGGAGTTGAAGGCGGTCAGCTCGGCATTGCTCCGCTCCAGTTCAGCCTGCGTTTCCCGCAGGCGCGCGTTGGCCGCATCCAGCTCCTCGATCTGTGCCCGCAACTCCGCCTCGCGCCATACCCGTTCCGTCACATCCTCGATCAGGGTAACCGCCCCGAGGATCTCCTTGCCCCGGAAAAGCGGCATGATGCGCGCGCTCTGTTGCATCCGCTCGAAGGGAACCCCCGGCAGGGCAGGCGGCATCGGGAGCAGGTAGCCGTGGAAGCGCTGTGACCGCACCACGATCTCTCCGCTGTCCACGACTCGGCGGTACTGCGCGGCGATGCCGCGCTCCTCCAGCTCGGGATAGAGTTCGAAAAGCGATCGCCCCACGGCCCGCTCGGACGGGATGCCGCTGTAGGCCTCCATCCAGGCGTTCCATCGCAACACGATCCCCTCGCGATCGGTCACAATGCTCCCCAAGGGCAGGTTATCCACCAGAAGGCTTTCCATCTCCACCAGAGCGCGGGTTTGCTCGTACACTTCCTGCGTGTGAGCCAGGAGCGAAAGGAGCGCGATGATCGCTCCGCCGGAGAGGTAGAACTGGCTCAGCGGGTAGAAGGCTTGCGAAGGGAGCCCATCCACCCTCGCATACACGCTGTACGCCAGTCCCAGGAGCAGTGCCAGGGAATAGAACCCGGTCGCGATCCAACGCCCCCAGCGGGCCCCGAAGCCCAGGAAAGCCAGGAGGTAAACGACCGGGACCCAAAGCGTCAACTCCACCGTCTCGTCGATAGCCCCGACCAGACCCCCAAAGGTGATCCGGTACAGCTTGGCAAGGAAGAAGGCACAAAGCACCCCCAGCGTCGCCATCTCAGCCGGCCGCCGCGCCTGCGGCCGAAGCCACAGCCACAGGGCTATCGCGGCCAGCGCCTGGGCCAAAAGGAGCAAACCCCAGCGGTCAAAGGCGTCCCGATGGCCGGCACGGCCGTGCCCGATCCACGCCCAGAGCGCGGCCAGCGTCCCTAGACCCAGAGCCGCAAGATACACGCGGCGCCTCAGGCGCTCGAGCGGCGCCGTCCACTCCGGCGCATCTAAGGCCAGGCGGCGCCCGCTGCTCCTCGATAGGGACCCCAGTCCCGGATGGGGATCAGGCGGAAGAACCCCGTTTCCTAGCCGCGTCCGGCTACTTTCCCGGCTCACCGCCAGCCCCTCCACCAAGGGTGAAGGAGAACGTGGCCCCTTGGTCCACCTCGCCTTCCGCCCAGACCCGCCCTCCGTGCCGCTCCACGATGCGTCGCACGATCGCCAGTCCGACCCCGGTTCCCTCGTACTCATCGGCAGGGTGTAGCCGCTCGAAAACGCGGAACAGGCGCTCCCCATAGCGCGGGTCGAAACCCACCCCATTGTCCTGCACGAAGTACACCGTCTGCCCGCCCTCCTCGCGGGCACCGATCACAATGCGCGCCGGGTCGCGCTTGCGCGTGAACTTGATCGCGTTGGAAAGCAGGTTCCACCACACCTGCCGCAGGAGCAAGGGGTCTCCCTGGCAAGGGGGCAGCGGGCCGATCTCGATCTCGAACCGCCGTCCTTCCATCTCCTTCTGCAGGCTGCCCAGCACGTCCTGCACCAACAGCGCCGGCTCTACCCGCTGCTGCCGGAGGGCCTGCCGGCTCACCCGCGAAAGGCAGAGCAGGTCATCGATCAGCGCGTTCATCTCCGCCACGGCCTGACGCACACGCCGCAGGTAATGCTGTCCCTGGAGCGGGAGTTCGCCCGCATACTCTTCCTCGAGCACCCGCGTAAAGCCATCGATGGCCCGCAGCGGCGCGCGCAGGTCGTGTGAGACCGAGTAGGTAAAGGCCTCCAGCTCCCGGTTCGCCACCTCCAGCGCCGCGGTGCGCTCCGCCACCCGTTCCTCCAACCCCTGGGCGTATCGCCGGACTTCCTCGTACAGGCGCGCGTTCTCGATCGCCACGCCAGCCTGGGCCGCAAACGCCCGCAGCCGATCGGCGTGGGCCTCACTGTAGGCATCCGGAGTCGCGCTATCCAGCCCCAGGAAGCCAATCGTGCGTCCTTTGACCAGGATCGGAGCCCCTACATGACAGCGCGCTTCTCCCGCCGAGAGCTTCCCCTTGCGGCGCACGCGTGTCCCCCCATCCGGCTCCAGAACCACGATTTCCGCCACATCGTGGGGCACTACCCGCTCGACCTGCTCCAGGATGCGCTCCAGGACCTCGTCCAGGGTCAGCGTGCTCACAAGCACCAGCGCCGTGTCCTGAAGCGCCTCGGCCAGCGCCCGCTGCTCCCGTTCTGCCGCCTCGGCCTGCATGCGCTCGGTGACGTCGCGGATCACGGTGGCAAAGCCGCGCAGCCGGCCGTCGCTGTGGCGCAAGACGGTCATAACCGTATCGGCCCAGAACCGGGAGCCATCCTTGCGCACCCGCCACCCCTCGTCCTCGCAACGGCCCTCCTCGGCTGCCCGCCGCAGGAACTGCTGGGGCTTGTGCTGTCGGATCTCCTCCTCCGGGAAAAAGAGCGCATAGGGCTGGCCGAGGACCTCCTCGGCACCATATCCGAGCATCCGTTCCGCTCCCCGGTTCCAGGAGGCAATCGTCCCGTCGGCGTGCAGCATCAGGATGGCAAAGTCGTACGCCCCCTCGATGAGCAGCCGGAAGCGCTCCTCGACCGTCCGCTCGTACTCCAGAGGGACGGTCATGTCCTGGATCAAGATGGCCACCCCTACCCCTTGGTGACCCGCCCCGTGCAACGGAAGGAGCCGCACGTACTGGTGGGGAACCGTAGGGATGGGGAAGAACGACCGGTGCAAGACGGGCGAAACGACCCGCGGCGAGCCGCTCTCCCGCACGGCGCGCACCATTTCCAGGTGTGCGGCTTCCATCTGCGGGAAGAGCGCCTCTAGCGGACGGCCGCACGCTTCCCGCGCCGGGATATGGGTGTGGACCTCCATCCAGGCGTTCCAGATGCGCACGACCCCCTGGTCGTCCACCCCGATGACCCCCAGGTCGACGTACACCAGGAGGAGATCCAGGAGATCCGTACTGGCAAGAAACGCAAACGGTCCATCCATAGCGTGCCTACAGTTGGGCCAGGAGACGCTGCACCGCCTCTTCTGGCAACAGGAGAAGGAGATAGGCTTCCATCTCGGTCTCCGCGATCCCCACGCGGCTCACCAGGACGAGCGCATGGTCCGCCTGAGGCGCCGCGATCAGCAGGCTGTCCACCATCTCGGGCGCCGCCCGACCCAGGACGACGATCGGAAGCCCCACCTTCAGCCGGGCCTCCATCCGATCGGCGAGTACAGCAACAACGGTGTTGAGGACGATGTTGCCTACCTCCGCCAGCACGGTCTGCTCGGCCGTGGAGAGTTTGCCCCAGTCCCGCCCTCCGCCGAGGAGGATCTCCATCAGTGCGGTAGCGTGTTGCTCCGGAAAGAGAAGGCTCGTAAGCCCGCTCAGGACACCCGTGAAGGCCTGGAGCACCGCTGCCCCGGTGAAGGGCAGATGGCGTCGGAAAAAGGCCGGAAGCGCCTGGACGGGCATCGCTTCGACCTCAGGCACCTGGAGGCGACAGCGTTTCCTGAGCAACGCCTCCAGTGCCGAGGCCGCCTGTCCCATGGCGATGTTCAGCGTCTCCCGGAAGGCATCGAGTTGCTCCGGCCGGATGTAGGGCGCCCCCAGCAGGGTATTCACCGTGGAGAGCAGGACCTCGGGCTTCTCCACCTTGGCGAAGAAAGCGCTCGCGCCGGCCGCCAGCGCTTCCGCCCGCGTGGCCTCCTGCACATCGGCAGTGACCACAACGAGCGGGAGCGAGGCGTCTAGGTTGCGCAGCTGCCGGATCAGGTCCATCCCGTCCATGCCGGGCATCAGGAGGTCAACGGTCACCAGGTCCACCGGCTGCTCGGCCACCACCTTCAGCGCCGTTTCCCCGTCCGGCGCTTCCAGTACCTCATACCCGGCCGGTTCCAACACCTGGCGGAGCCGTTTCCGGGCATAAGCGGAATCATCGACCACCAGCACTCGCATCTCGCTCCTCCGCTCCGTTCAACCCAGACGCGCGATCCCCTGGAGCAGGCGATCCAGCGAGGTGACCCCCAGGACGATGACCAGATACCCTCCGACCGCGCTCTCGCTCACGACGAACCGGGTAGCCACGACCAGCGCATAGCGGATCTCTTCCTGGCCGATGATCAGCGAATCCAGCATCGAAGCCATCGACTCCAGGTGGAGACGGGGCACGGAGAATGTCACGTGCACCTGCAGCAGGTTGCCGAACATCCCCAGGCACGAGTTCAAGAGGATATTCCCCACCTCGACCAACACTTCCCCCGCAGAGGCTCCCAGGACAGGCCCATGGACCGCTTCTCCAGTGAGCAGCTCCACGAGCGTGGCAGCGCCGCCCATATCCAGGACCAGAAGGGCATCGCCGGCCAGCGGGCCCCCGAAGATCTGATGGACCGTCGCCACCTCCTCCGAGGGGAGCACCCCTCCCAGAACCTCCTGCAAACGATCGACCGGACACACCTCCACCTCCGGCTTGCTCAGGAGCACCCGATGGCCGGTCAGTTCGGAAAGCGATGCCGCGGTGCGGGAAAAGGCGATGTTCAGCAGTTCCGTCAGGCCGTCTTTCTGCGCCTCGCTCAGGATCATTCCGGGCACCTCCTCACGCTGTGGGACCGACCGCGCAGGGGAAACCGGCTCAGCCCTCCTCTGCAGTGGCCGGCCCCCCCACAGCGGGCAGCGCCCGACCGACCACCTCCAGCACCTGCTTCTGGACAAACGGCTTGACGACGAAGCCGCACGCTCCCGCCTCTTGGGCCATTCTCTGCGTCGATTCCTGGATATCGGCGGTGGCCACCACGACCCGAGCAGATGGGTCCAGCCGCCGCATCTCGCGCAGCACATCCAGCCCGTGCATCCCTTCCATGGTCAGGTCCAGGAGCACCAGGTCGGGCTTCTCCAGAAAGTAGGCTTCCAGGGCGGAAATGCCGTCCTGGGCCTCGATGATCTGGTGCCCCTCCGGCTCCAGGCACCTGCGCAGGATGCGACGCGCCAGTGCGGAATCGTCCACCAGCAGGATCTTGGCCATCAGACAACCTCCAGGATCGCCCGTGCCATCTCGTGCAAGGGGATGGAACGGTCGCTCAGCCCCGCTTCGACCACCGAGCGGGGCATCCCATAAACCACACAGCTTTCCTCTGCCTCCGTAAAGACCAGCCCGCCCCGCGCCTTGATCCACGCCGCTCCCTCTTTCCCATCCGACCCCATGCCGGTCAGTACCACCCCCAGCACCCGCCCATCGTACACCTCCACGGCCGAACGAAAGAGGACGTCCACCGAGGGGCGGTGGAGGGTGTCCAGGGGACGTATGTCCAGATGGGCCGTGACGCGTTCATCGCCCGAGCGCATCAGGGTTAGGTGCCGGCCGGCTGGGGCCAGGAGCACAACGCCCGGCCGCGCCTCCTCCCCCTCCCGGGCTTCGACCACCCTCAGGGGGGACAGCTCGTCCAGCTTCTGGGCATAGAGCTCCGTGTAGCCGACCGGCATATGGAGCACGATCGCGACCGGCACCGGGAAATCGGCCGGAAGTTGCGGGATGAGCAGCCGCAGCGCCTGCGGTCCTCCGGTCGAAACCCCGATGACCACGATATCCACCAGGCCAGCCCGGCGGGGTGGCGGGGCCGCGGGAGCAGCCACCGGCGCAGCCTCGACCAGCGTTTTCAGGTGGGAAAGGGAAACGCCGGCAGCGGCTTTGACTTTGGCGACGAGTTCGTCGGCAATCTCAAAGACCCGTTCCGTCGCGAGCGCGGTGGGCTTTTGCACGAAATCGACCGCCCCGGCCTGCAGTGCTTGGAAGGCGAGCTCTCCGCTTTCGCTGGCAATACTCACCACGACCACAGGGATGGGACGACGGGCCATCTGCTCGCGGAGGAAGCCCACCCCATCCAACTCCGGCATGATCAGATCCAGCGTGACCACATCCGGGTTCAGCTCGGCCACCTTCTCCAGGGCTTCCCGCCCGTCGCGCGCGGTGCCCGCCACTTCGATGAAAGGACTACGGGCCAGCATCTGGCTGACGACCTTGCGGATGTAGGCCGAATCGTCCACCACGAGCACGCGGATGATCTGTCGCATCGCCCCCTCCTTGGAGCCGGCCAGAAACCGTGCCTACCGCTTCACGTACACCATCGCCGATCCCACCTGGCAGAGCTCCAGCTCGTTCGTGACCCGGAGCAACGATTCCGATGCTCCCAAAAACAGGTACCCTGGCCGCGGCATATGGCGCACGAAACAGGACACGGTACGCCGGATCGCCTCGTTGGAGAAGTAGAGGAACACGTTTCGGCAAAAGATGAACGGCGCGCCGGCCAGCGGTGCGATCTCGTTGAGATTGGCCAGGTTGGCCAGATGCCAGCGCACCCGCGCGTGAAGCGCCGGGGAGATCCGCCAGCCCCCTGCCTCCTCCCGGAAGTACTTCTGCCGCAAACCCGGTGGCAGGCTCCGGAAAGAACGCTCGCGGTAGACGCCCAGCCGGGCCCGGGCGATGGCCGCAGGACTTGCATCGCTGGCGTCGATTTGGATCGGGAAGCGGTCGAACCATCCGGCTTCGTGGAGTGCCATGGCGATGGAGAGAGGCTCTTCCCCGCTCGAACAGGCCGCGCTCCAGATCCGCAACGGCGCAGGCCGGGCGCTTTCCACATATTCCGGCACCAGGATCTCCACCAACGCGTGCACCTGATCCATTTCCCGCCAGAAAAAGGTCTCCGGAACGGCCAGGGCATCCATTAGGTGGCCCCACTCATTCCCCTCATCGTATTTCAGGCGGTAGTAGTAGTCCAGGAAGGACTCGATGCCCAGCTCGATCAGGCGTGGGGCCACCTTGTCCGCGAGCATCTCCCGCTTGCCGTCCTCGAAGTAGAGGCCCGTGCGCTCGTGGATCAGATCGCGCAGCAGTACGAAGGCGCTATCGGAAAGCCCCAACGTCTCGCGGTAGAACCCCATCCGGCCCCTCTACCCCTCTTCCTGCCGCAGACCAAGCGCCTGTCGGGCCGCACGCCGCACCACTAGGTCGGGATCCTCGCGGGCAAGCGCCGCCACCCTCTGCTCTGCCCGGCGGTTCCCCAACCGTGCCAGGGCCGTCACCGCCGCCAGCCGCACAGAGGGGTGCCCGTCTTCCAGGGCGCCCGCCAAGAGGTCCGAGGCGGCAGGATGCTTCAGGCGCGCCAAAACCTCGACCACGGCACAACGCACCGCTGGGTTGGGGTGATGCAATCCCCGGGCAAGTGCCTCGATGCGCCCTTGGCTGGGGCGCGCAAGTGCCCGAATGCACACCTCGTGGCGCCCCGGATCGGCGCTCAGGGAGAGGAGCGCCGCGAGCGCTTCCGGGGTTGCCATCCGCTCCAGGGCATCCACGGCGGCCTGCACAACCCGGGGGTCCGGATCCACCGCCGCCGTCCATTGCAGGAGTTCCACGACCCCACTTTCCGCGTGCCTGCCCAGCGCCGCAGCAGCCTCCACGCGGCGCATCACGTCGGGAGAACGTAACGCTTCCAACAAGGGAAGAATCGCGTCCGGATGGGCGATGCGGCCCAGCGCTGCGATCGCGCTCCGCGCCAGGTCTGCTTCCTCCGCATCCACCAGCGGGGCTAGCAGGGCCACCACCCGGGATCCGCCGATCGCGCCCAGCGCCTCGATGGCCGCCGCCCGTACCGGGATCGCGGAATCGCTCCGCACAAGCTGCGCCAGCGGTTCCACAGCCTCGGGCGAGGCGTGCCGCTCGATCGCCCGCACGGCCTGGTAGCGCACCCAAGGCTCCGTATCCCCAAGCGCCTCCAACAACGCCGTCAGGGCATCGCCCCCTTCCACCTGCCCCAGCGCGCGCGCTGCGGCTGCCCGCACGCGGGGCGTATCCTCGCGGAGCGCGCGCGCCAGGAGTGCCATGCTCCGGGCCTCCTCGAGGTACGGCAGGACCTCTACCGCTGCAGAGCGCACCGCCTCATCCTCGTCCTGGCAGCGCTCGAGCAACCGCTCCCGGCACTCGGGGTAAGCGAAGTAGCCCGCGATCCGGGTGGCCGATTCGCGCACCCGGGGGTCGGGGTCCAGCAGCATCTCCCGGATGCGCCCTGGCATCTCCGGGTGCCCAAGGGAGTTCAAGGCCCCGATCGCCGCCCGCCGCACAGCGGCGTTCGGGTGGCCCAGGAGCGCCAGGAGCGGCTCGCAGGCCCGCCGGTCACCGATGCGCGCCAGGGCGCCCGCAGCCTCGATGGCCAAGCCTTCCTCCCCAGAAAGCGCTTCCACCAGTGCAGGCACAGCCGCAGGGTCGCCGATGCGGCCCAGAGCGACCGCCGCGGCACGGCCGATGCCAGGATCCTCCGACCGGAGCAGGTCCACGAGCAGCGCCGTAACCCGCGGTCCGTAGCGCACAAGCGCCTGAACAACTTCCTTGTGCACCGCCGGCTCCGCAAGCAACCGCACCAGGGCCCGCTCGACCTCGGGCCCCTCCAGCCAGCCGAGGACCAGCGCCAGAGGCCGCAGGTCATCGCCCTGCGCTTCCCGGATTTCCTCCAGGAGCGGCGGCACCGCGCGGGCGTCCAGGGCATCCCGCGCCAGTTCCGCAATCACCGCTCCCTCCCCGTACTGGGCCTCGTAGCGGTCGTAAAGCGTGGCCAGCGCAAGGGCGATCGTCCGCACGGGCATGCCTGGCTCACCCAGCAGTGCCACGAGCGGGGCGACGACATCCGCATCCCCCAGATGGCCAAGCACGTCCACTGCAGCCGCGCGGAGCAGTTCGTCTCGCAAGAGAGGGACCAGCCGCGGAGCGATTCCCGGATCGCCGATGCGGGCAAGCGCGTCCAGGGCCGGGAAGGCCAGGAAAAAGTCCCGCGATTCGACGAACTGGAGCAGCCGATCGACCGCTTCCGTGGCCTGCAGCTTCCCCAATGCCTCGATGGCATGGTAGCGCACGTTCGCATCCGGATCATCGAGCGCCCGCAACAGTGCCGGCAGCGCCTCCCGGTCCCGTCGCTCGCCCAGGGCCAGCGCGGCGTAGGTCCGCAACGCGGCATCCGGTGCCTCGAGAAACCGGCACAAGGGCGCCGTGATGTCGGCGTCGGTATGGATCAGCACGTGGAGCACGCTCGTGAGCACGTTGAGGTCCTCGTGTCCCTCCTGCAGGAGCTGCAGGAGCGCCCGGATGGTCTCATCTCCCCCCTCGCCGGCCAGCTGCTCCAGCGCCAGCTGCCGCGAGGGCCAGCGCTCCTCCCTCAGCCCACGGACGAGGACCTCCTCCGGCATGCCGGTTGCCTTCGGCTCGCGCTCGGCCTCCAGACGCGCGGTCACGTCCTCCAAAAGCACCATCGTCCCGACGACGCGTTCCCCTTCCCGCAGCGGGAGGATGGTCACACGCTGCTGCATCAGCGGGAACCGGCGCGAAGGGAATGGCGGAGGGCAGGGGATCAGGTAATGGTGCAGGCGGGGAGAGAGCACCTCCACGACCCCCTCCGCCAGCACACGCCGAAAGCGCGAAAGCAGGCCACGGGCCTCGATTTCGGGAAAGAGCGTGGCGAGTGGCCGGCCGAGCGCTTCCTCCGCCCCGATGCCGGTCACGCGCGCGAGCCAGCCATTCCAGGAACGGATGACGAGCTCTCCGTCCGTCGTGAACAGGCCGGCGTCCAGCTCCGGTACCGCCATTCGCATACCCCCCCTCGCGCTCAGTCTTCTAGGAAATCGATCGTTTCGTTCAGGATACGCGCCCGCTCGAGCAGGGCGCTTCCGGCCATGCGGCCCTCCCGAACGGCACGGGCGTTCTGCTCCGTCGTCCGGCGCAGCTCTCCCAATACCTTCTGGATCGTCGCCGCGGCAGCGGAGTGTTCGCGGTTGGTGCGCGTGATCAGCGCGATTTGTCTGGAGATGTCCTGCAGCGCGGTACGGATGTCCTGAGCCGCGCGGTTCTGCTCGGACATCGCCCGCGCCAGCTGGTCCGACTGCCTGCGCATGGCCTCCACCGCCTTGACGATCTCGGTTGCTCCGGTGGCCTGCTCCCGCGTGGCTCGCTCGATGCCCGCAATCAGCCGCGAGAGCCGCTCACTTTCCTGGGAGATCTGGCTCCCGGCCGTGGACTGCTCCGCGAGCGCGCGAGAAGTCGAAACGGCTCCCCGCCGGATCGTTTCCACCGCCTGCACGATCTGCTGTGCCGCCCGCTCCTGGTCCTGCATCGCCTGGCGCAGCTGCGCCGAGAGTTTCGTCGTCTCCTGGGCGGCCTTCATGATCTCCCGGGTTGCCTTGCTCTGCTCTCCCATGGCGCTCGCGACCTGCTGGGCGATGCGGCGCATCTGGGCGACGTTCTGGGCGACCGATTGCGCGACCTGCGATTGCTCGGCCGTCGCGGTCGAGGCCAGCCGGGCCTGGTTCGCGGTGGTGTTCACATGGTTCACCAGGTTCTGGGCCGCCCCGAGCTGCTCGTCCGTGGCGCGCGCGATCTGGGCGACCAGCTGGGTGGTCTCCTGCACGCCGGCCAAGATCTTCTCCAGGCCCGCCTGCCCCTCTTCCGCCAGACGCCCGCTTTCTTCGGTGGCCCGCAGCCCGTCGTTGGCCGAGGCGATCGCTTCCTGGACCACCTCCTGAAGTGCCCGGATGATCCCCGCGATGTCCGCCGTGGCCCGTGCGGTACGGTCGGCGAGGTTCCGGATCTCCTCGGCAACCACCGCAAACCCACGGCCGGCCTCCCCCGCCCGCGCGGCCTCGATGGAGGCGTTCAGGGAAAGGAGGTTCGTGCGCTCGGAAATCACGTTGATCGTGTCCACGATGCTACTGATCTCCCCCGCGCGCTTGCCCATCTCCCGCATGACGGCCGCCGTCTGGACCATCACCTCCCGCACCCGCGTCATCCCCTGGATGGAGCGCTGGGCCGCGGTCGCGCCCTCCTGGGCATCGCGCGCCATGCGCCGCGTGATTTCGTCCGCCTGACGGGCCGTCGTGGCCACAGCGTGGATGGAACGGTCCAGCTGCGTGGCGCTCGTCGCCGAGCCGGCCGCGGCCTCGGCAATCGCTTCCGCGTTCCGGGCCACACCAGCGATCGAGTGCGCAAGCTCCTCCATCGAGGAAGAAGCCTGGTCCACCAGGCTGGCCAGGTTCTCCGTCGTTGCTGTGACTTCCTCGATCGAGGCGGCCATCTCGTTGATCGAGGCCGAGGTCTCCTCGGCGGCAGAGGCCAGCTCCTCCGCGTTGCTGGTCACCGCCTGGATGGCCCGGGTGATCTCCTCGATGGCCGCGGCCGTCTCGTTGATGGAGGAAGTCAGCGTCTCGGTATCGCGGCTCACGCTCTGTACGGAGGCGGCCATCTCGTTCATCGAAGCGGTTACCTGTTGGGCGGAGGTGGCCATCTCCTGCGCCGTCTGGGAGACCTGCTGGATGGAGTTGGACATCTGCTGGATGGAAGCAGCGGTCTGGTTGACGCTCGCTGCCAGGTCCGAGGAGCCGGCGGTCAGCTGTTCGATCGAGGCAGCGATTTCGTTGATCGAGGAGGCGATTTCCTCGGTCGAGGTCGCTACCGCCTCGGCCTGCGTCGCCGTTTCCTTGAGGGAAGCGGCCATCTCGTTCGCGCTTCCCACCGCCTGCTCCAGCACCCGTGCCTGCTCTTCGCCGTTCTCTAGAAGCGTTGCCATCCCCTGCGCGAGCTCTTCCCCCAGCCGCAGGATCTGCTCCGTGTGGCTGCGAGCGCGTGCGAGCGGGTCCGGCCGGCGCGCCGGCCGGCGCCGACCGGGAGCCATCTCTTCCTCGCTCACGGCCTCGGGGAGTGCAGCAATCTCCGGGTCCTTTCGTCGGTTCGCCATCTTGTTACCTCCTGGACGCCCCTTACCGCGGCTACTCGCCCGCCGGGGCAGGGGTCGGTTCGGCCAGATCCAACAACGCCTCCACCTTGAGCACGAGCACCATGCGGTCGCCCAGCATGGCGATCCCTTCCAGAAAGCGGCCGCTCGTGCCTGAAATCGCCTCCGGCGGGGGGTGGATCGCCTCTTCGGGGATCGAGACGAACTCGCGGGCGCTGTCGACGATCAGCCCCACGACGCGCGAACCGGCCTGCACGACGATCAGCCGGGTACGCAGGTCGTAGGGGGCCTTCTCCAGACCAAAGCGCAGCCGAAGGTTCACCGCAGGAAGCACCTGCCCCCGCGTAAACACCACCCCGTCCACAAAAGGAGGCGCGTTCGGAACCGGGGTGACGTGCTCGAGCATCTCCATCTGCTGCACGAGCCGGCTGCGGATGGCATAGCTCGTCCCCGCAAGGTCGAACAGGATAAAGGTGTCCGTCCGCCGCGCATCGTCCCCCATCCTCTAGATCCTCCTCCCAGACCGGCTTTCAACGCTGCCACCGGGCCAGGGCAGCCACGTCCAGGATCAGGACCGCCCGGCCATCGCCCAGGTCGGTCGCCCCGGCGATGCCGGGAACCCGCACCAACGGGTCGCTCAGCGCCCGCACCACGATCTCCCGCTTGCTGACCACCCGGTCGACGAGCAGCCCAACCGTGTCGAGCCCACTCCCTACCACGAGTGCGTAAGGCGCGTGGTCCGACGACTCGTTCCGCCTGAAGATGCCCGACAACCGCACCAACGGCAGCGCGCGGCCCCGGTAGGAGGTGATCTCGTCGCTCCCCACGCGCTGGATCTCCTCCGGCCGGACTTCGATGATCTCGCGCACCGAGGGCTGCGGGACGGCATAGGTCTGGTCCCCGACGCGCACGAGCAGGGCATCGACGATGGCCAGGGTCAGGGGCAGGTGGATGAGGAAACGCGTCCCCTGGCCGGGCCAGCTCTCCAGGGAAAGGGTCCCACCGAGCTCCTGCACCACGCCGCGCACTACCGCCATCCCGACGCCCCGGCCGCTAGCTACGTCGGCGTCGGTGCGGGTGGAAAAGCCGGGCGCACAGAGGATATCGAGCAGGTTGTGGGGACCAACCACCACCCCTTCGGCCAGGAGTCCCAAAGCTCGGGCTCGTGCGGCTACCTCCGCCAAATGGATGCCCCGCCCGTCGTCCTCCACTTCGATCGCGACATAGTCCCCGACCGCCGAGGCACTCAGGCGCACCATCCCCTCGGGGGACTTCCCCCGCGCTACCCGCTCCTCAGGCATCTCCAGCCCATGGCTGACCGCGTTCCGCACCAGGTGGAGCAGCGGGTCCATCATCCGTTCCACGACGTACTTGTCGATCTCGGTCTCCTGGCCGCTCACCTCCAGCCGGACCTGCTTCCCGGAATCGCGCGCCAAGTCGCGGACGACGAAGCGCATCCGATCGAACACCTCCCCGACAGGCACCATGCGTACGCGCATCACGGCTTCCCGCAGATCGCGCAGGTGGCGCTCCATCGCCTGGCCGATCTCCTGCAGGGAACGCCATTCCGCAGCCGGGAGCGCCCGCTCCACGCGGCGCAGGCCATCTTCCAGCCGGGAACGGTCGATCACCAGTTCCCCCACCAGGCGCATGAGCTCGTCCAGCCGACCGAGGTCCACCCGGACGACGTTCGACGGGGTCAGGGAGAGCGTCGGCGGGGGAGGCGCAGGGGGCGTCGGCGCCTCCACAGTCGCAGCCACCCCGGGCAGGGGATAGGGGCGGCAGGAGAGGCCGTCTTGGTTCCACTCGGCGGCCGCTTCTTCGATGGGCCCCGTGACCAGGAACTCGAAGGCGATCGAGCCGTCCGGCTCAACCCGCGGGGCCGCGTGGACGATCTCGCCGGCCTCCTTCAACCGGGCGCGAACCGTGTTCACGTTGATCCCGCGCTCGGCCAGGGCCGGCGAGGGGCGAAACTCCACCCACCAAGCGTGCCACCCTGCCTTGGCAGCTGCCCGCAGCTTGTCCCGCTCCCGCTCCGGGAGTTCCGGGAAAACGCCTGGGGGCGCAGGGGGTTGCTGGGGCACCGGGGGAGATGGGGGAGCCGTGGGCAGGACCTGCTCCACCTGGGAGATGGCCGAGGAAACATCCGGGATCGGCGAACGTTCACGGAAAGCGCCGATCACCTGCTCGAGGGTGCGGGTTGCCATCACAGCAGCTTCTACGCCGACCGCCGTGAGCGGAACTTCCCCCTGGCGTAGCGCGCGGAGGTAGCTCTCCAGGACATGCGCCAGCCGCTCGGCCTCCTGCAGGCCCACCATGCCCGACAGGCCCTTGATCGAGTGAAACGCGCGGAAGAGGCTTTCCAGTCGCTCCCGATCCGGAGCCGGCTGGTCGATGCCGGCTTCGAGCGCCAGAAGTTCGCGCCGGGCCAGCGCCAGATGCTCGTCGCATTCGGAGAAATAGTCGTCCAGAAAGGCGGCAGAGAAAGCCTCTGGCTCGGACATCGGCAGCCACTCCTTGCGCCCCTCACCCCAACCTGGCTGATCCGAGCAACTCCTGAACGTGGCGGGCAAGTTCCTCGGGGGCAAAGGGTTTCGTGAGATAGCGCGAGGCTCCCGCCGCCAGCGCCTCCTCTCGACTCCCCTCGCTATCCCGGGTCGTCAACACAAGGATCGGGAGCGCCTGGTAGCCCGGTTGGGCCCGCACGAAACGGAGGACATCGAGCCCGTGCATGTCGGGCATGTTCAGGTCGAGCACCACGAGGTCGACCGGCTGCAGGGTCAGCTGCTCGATTGCTTCCAACCCCGAGCCGGCCTCGGCAAAACGGACCCTGGGGAGTCGGCCCAGCACCGCCATGACCATCCGCCGCATGGTCGGCGAATCCTCTGCCACCAGGATGGTCGGCATGACACCCTCCCGAAAGCGCTGGCGGACCTGATGTTCGTCCAATGCATTTTTCGATTTCAATTATACCATAACTCGATTTTCCAGGCAACCCTGGCGGAAGGGGTGACTGTCCGCTCAACGGTGGACTTGTTTTCCGACAAAGATCGGGTTTCAATCCTGGCTACTTTCGGCCCCCAATGTCCTCCACTGGCGGGCAAGTGGGGCAGAATACGTCCATCCCACCGGGTAGCGGACAGTCACGGAAGGGATTGTCCGGTGAGCGCTGGTTTCCAAGATCGGCTGTCAACCCTGGGTTCATTCGGCCACAAATGTCCTCTGCCGGTGGGCGAATGTGTCAAGATCTGCACACCCCAACCGCCAGCGCGCCGAAGCTTGCGTGGAGGCATGGGCTCAGGTATACTAAGTACAGTGCCATGTTCCTGCGCCCCACGTTCGCACGCTCAAGCCTTCCGGCCGACCCGGTGCGAATCGGCGCAACGCCATTGGGAAGGCCTTCTAAGCGCGCCAGGAGGTCGGGCATGGTATGGGAACGCTTCGCTCGCTGGTATGACCTCGACCAGGGTAGCTATGAGGAGGACATCCCCTTCTACCTGGCGCTCGCCCAACGCACCGGCTCTCCCATCCTGGAGGCCGGGTGTGGCACCGGGCGACTGGTCGTGGCGCTGGCGCGCGCCGGCTACCGCGTGGTCGGGGTGGAGCAGATGCCCGCCATGCTCGCGCGGGCCCAGGCCAAACTCGCTGCGGCCGGCCCTCGCATCGCCAGACGCGCCCACTTGGTCTCCGGAGACCTCCGCACCCTGGCCCTCGACGAGCGCTTCGCCCTGGCCATCCTGGCCGTGAACACGCTCATGCACCTGGCCGAACCCGAGGAACAGGCGGAAGTCCTGCGGCGCATCTTCACGCAGCTAGCCCCGGGTGGGATGCTCGCGCTCGACCTCTTCCCTCCGCACCCCGACTTCCTGGCCCCAGCCTCCGGCGAGCTTGTGCTGGAAAAAGTCCTGCAAGACCCCGAGACGGGAGATCGGGTGCTCAAGTTTGTTTCGCGCCAGGCCGACTACGCCCGCCAGGTCCTCCACACAACCTTGATTTACGATCGGGTGGATGCCGCAGGGCGTGTGGAACGAACCGCGGAAACGTTCCCGCTGCGCTACCTGTACCGCCCCGAAGCCGAACGGATGTTGCTCGAGGCCGGTTTCCGGATCGAGGGAGTGTACGGGAGTTACGACCTCGATCCCTACGACGATGAGGGCGAACGTATGCTCTTCCTGGCCCGTCGTCCTGAGGGCTAGGCGTGTCCCGGAAGGGAAACGATTGCTTGGACGGCGCGTCTGTCTGACACAGAACGAGGTCGGCGATGACAGAAGCAGAGGAGCGGGCCTGGGTGGAAGCAGCTCGCCGCGGCGATGAGGATGCCTTTTCCCAGATCTTCTTCCGTTACCAGGGAGCCCTCTACAACCTGGCACAGCACCTGGTGGGCAACCCCGATGAGGCGGAGGACGTGGTGCAACAGGCGTTCATCAAGGCTTTCCGTGCCCTGCGCACCATGCGCGACCCGGGCAGCCTGGGCCCCTGGTTGCGGCGCATCCTCTTCACGACCGGGTTGGACCACCTGCGGCGACGCAAGCGGCGTGCCGAGCTTCCGCTGGACGATCGGCTCCGCCACCGCCTTTCCTCGGCCTACGACCCGGAGCGGGAAACCGTGCTTCACGAACGGCAGGAACTCGTGCACCGGGCCCTCCAGCGGATGTCCCCGCGCTATCGGGCCTACATCCTGCTCCGGGAGTTCGAAGGCCTATCCTACGACGAGATCGGACAGGTGACGGGCGAGCCGCTGACCACGGTGCGGGTCGCTCTCTTCCGCGCGCGGGAACAGCTGCGCGGAATCCTCCGGCAGATGGCCGGGGAGGGGGAAGCATGAAGCACGAATCGTGGAGGCTCTTGGTGTCCGCCTATCGGGATGGCGAACTGGCCCCCGAGGATCGGGCACGGGTGGAAGCGCATCTGGCACAGTGCCCCGAATGCGCCCAGGTGCTGGCGGACTACCGCCGCATGGGGGAAGCGCTGAAGCGGCTCCCGCGGGGGGAGCCCTCGCGGGATCTCTGGTACCGGGTGCGCGCAGCCCTACCGGTCCGCCGGTCAGCCCGTCCGTTTTGGGTGCGCCTGGTGCCGGTCGCGTCAGCGGCCATGCTTCTGCTCGTTGCGCTCACGGTCTTCCTGTACCAGTACCAAGGCCTGGGGCGAGCAGGAAGAGCCCCGCAGGAGCTGGCCGCGCCCGAAGGACCGGCCGGCCCCGGCCTCGCCCTCCCCTCCCAGGAAACCCCCACCCCGATGCTCCGCTACGCCCCGCAACCGGCCGTTGTACCTACGGTGGGCCAAGCTGGCGGGGTCTACGCGGCCAAAGCGGGCTGCCCCGGGGAAGTGCTGCCCCTGGAACTGGTGGCGCTTGCGAAGCGGATCGACGAAACCATCCCGTCCCCTCGCCTGGAGGGCACCCTCTACGACGCCTCCGGCCGGCCGATTCCCGGGGTCACGCTGGTGATTACGGATACCGCCGGGTGGATCGGCAGCGCGGTGACCGCCTCCGACGGGCGATTTGGCCTCCTCGTCCCGGGCCCTGGGAACTACCGGGTAACGCTCGCCCTGGTGACTCCTCCCCAAGCGGTCACGGGAGATAGCGGGTTGCCGTTGGGGGAGGGCGCAGCGGTCTGGAGCGCCTGCCCGGCGGCTGGGCCCACCCTCCCGCTGATCCTCCTTCAGGCGCACGAGGTCGCGATCCTCACCTTGCGGGGCTCGGGACTCTAGCCCAAAAGACCGCGTCAGGCGCCCGGTAGCTGTCACCGGGCGCCTGCTCTTTTCCCGGCTATTGCTTCTCGTACGGCTGGCCGTCCGCAGCCGGAGGGGTCGCCCGGCCCACGATGCCGGCCAGGACGATGATCGTGGCCAGATAGGGCGCCATGAGGAGGAATTCGGAAGGGATGGGCACTTTCAGGATGCCCAATTTCATCTGTAGCGAGGAGGCAAAGCCAAAGATCAAGGAGGAACCAAAGGCGCCGAACGGTGTCCAACGCCCGAAGATCATGGCCGCCAGCCCGATAAAGCCCCGGCCAGCCGTCATCACCTCGTCGAAGCGGCCGACCGAGCCAAGGGTGAAATAGACGCCGCCCAGCCCGGCGATCAGCCCCCCGATGAGCACGTTGATGTACCGGGTGCGAAAGACGTTTACCCCCAGCGTATCGGCCGCGAGGGGATGCTCCCCCACGGCCCGGCTGCGCAGCCCCCACCGGGTGGAAAAGAGCACGATGTGGGTCACAACGATGAGGATCAGCATCAGGTAGATAATCAGGTTATTCTGCAGGAACACCGGCCCGATCACCGGGAGGCGTCCCAAGACCGGCGTGGCGATCAGCTGAAAGTTCGGGGAAGCGTTCAGGTCCTGGCGTTCCGCAAGCAGGCGGGCAGAGAGGAAACTGGTCACCCCCACGGCAAAGATGTTGATCGCCGTCCCGGCGATGATCTGGTTCACCTTAAAGCGGATCGCCAGCACCGCAAGGAGAGCCGCCAGAGCTGCGCCGGTGAGCATGCCGACCAGCAAGCCAAGGAGCAGGCTCTTCGTCGCGCTGGCCACGACGACCGAGGTGAAGGCTCCCGAAAGGAGCATCCCTTCGATGGCGATATTGATCACGGCCGACCGCTCACACCAGATGCCGCTCAGGGCACCCAGGGCAATGGGGGTCGCCGCCTCCAGCATCCCCTGCAGGAGCCCGGTGAAGTTGTACTCCTGGCCCCGGCTGGCCCAGAGCAAGAAGGCCAGGATGAAGAGGAACAGGATTCCCCCCAGGATGGCGTTCGTCTCGCGGGTGCGCCAGATCTGCCACGCGGACAGGCTCAACACCAAGAGGAACACGCTCAAGAGGAAGATGCCGCTGCTGAGGCCGTAGCGCAGGCTGAAGACGACCACGATCGCGATCGCCCCGACGCCAAGCAGTCCCCCCACCACGCCTCGCCCGAGCGGCATCTCTCGCACTGCCTGCCAAAGCCCCAGGCCCACAGCGGTCACCACAAGCAAACCCACCAGGAAGGCGGTGGGAAAGACGGCGCTGGGCACGCTCCAGGCGACCCGTCCACCGGCCGGGTTCAGGACAAAGGTGGAAAGTTGCCCCGGCGGGATGGCTGGAAGGAAGAGAAGCCCGATGAACAACCCCAGGAGGCAGAAGAAGGCCCCCATCGCTGCCGTGCGCTGCTCGAACAGCCAGGCCGCCATCACCAGCACCAGGCATAGCTGGCACAGCCACGAAAGGAGGAACGAATCTCCCCGCGCGAGCCCGGCGATGGACAACGCGAGCGGAAGCAGGGCGACGCCCAGGTAGACCCATCCACCCGCCCGGTGGATCGCCGCGCGGGACAGGGGGCGGATCCCCCAGGCCTGAGACCACAGGACAAGGCCGATCACCGGCGCCAGGGCTCCCGCGAGCAGCAAGCCCAGGGGCGTTGCCCGCTGCACTTGCACGAAAAAGGGGCTCACGCTCAGGCTCAGCGCAGAAAGTGGGCCGGCCAGCGCCCAAAGGCTCCCCAGCGCCATCAGGAGGACCGAAAGCGCGTTCCCTTCCTTGGCCACCCAACGCCGCGCGCCCCGCAGCAGGGGCAACGCCACCAGAAGCGGGACCAGATAGGCCACCAGGGCGAACTCGAGGAGCTTCAACGGCCGTTGCAGGCCGAGGGACAGCAGCGCCAGGGGGACCCCGGGGAGGGCCAGAAGGGACCCCACGCCCAGCAGCCCCCAACCGGCGATCGGCGGCAGAAGCGCTTTCCTGGTCATACCTTTCCTTTCCGGCAGGATCGCCGAGCCACCCGCGACGGCCCTAGCTTCCCCAGCCGCGGGTAAAGATGGCCTCCTCCGCCTCGCGCACCGCACGGATGCGATAGATGACGCGCACGAGCTCCGGGGCAGCGACGAACATGATCACGAGTGCCTGGATGACAAAGATGATGTCGATCGGGACATTGGCCCGCGATTCCATCCCTTTGGCGCCCGAGCGCAGAAAGCCCCACAGGAAGGAGGAAAGGACAACCCCCAACGGGTGGCTCTTTCCGAGCAACGCCAGGGCGATGCTATCGAAGCCGTAGCCGGAGGAGAAAGCCTGGGCCATGAAATAGTTCACCCCCAGCACCTCGTTGGCTCCGGCAAGGCCCGCCAGCGCACCGCTCATGCCCATGGCCAGGACAAAGTTGCGGGTCACGCTGATCCCCGCATAACGGGCCGCATCGGGGTTGGCGCCAACGGTGCGAATCTCGAAGCCGAGGGTCGTTTTCCAGAGGAACCACCAGACCAGCACCGCGACGCCGAGTGCGATGAAGAACCCGATGTGGAAACGGAGCTCGGGGCGGAAACGGTAGAGCTTGGCTGTGTCCTCGATGATCGGGCTGACCGGCGCATAGCCGGGCCGCTTCATGGGGCCGGTCAGGAGGTAATCGGTCAAGCGGAAGGCGATGTAGTTCATCATGATGGTGGTGATCACCTCGTGGGCGCCGCGCCAGGCCTTGAGCAGGCCAGGAAGGGCCGCCCACAGGGCCCCCGCCAAAGCCCCGCCCAGCAGGGCAAGCGGGACATGGACGTAGGCGGGCAAACCTTTCACCGCGTAGCCCAGGTAGGCCGAGGCGATCGCCCCCATGAAGAGCTGCCCTTCCACCCCGATGTTGAACAGTCCGCAGCGGAAACCCAGCGCCACCGCCAGGCCGGCGAAGATGTAAGGGACACTGGCGGTCAGGCTTTCGCTGAGGTTGTAGGCGCTGCCGAAGCCACCGCGCAAGAGCGCCAGGTAGGCGTTGGCGATCGTGGTCCCAACCTGCGCCAGCCCGCGGCCGATCCCCTCGCCAAAGGCCCGGTAGACCTCCAGATCGGAGAAGGCGATGAACAAGGCGCTCACGAGCAGCGCGCTCACAAAGGCGAGCACATAGACGAGGAGCGTTTGCCCGATGCGCGCCCAATTCACCCCCCGCGCCCGTGGGATGGCGACGACACGGGCGCCCGTGGTGCTGCCGCTCATGATGCCCTCCCGACGGCTGCCGGCACCCAGGCGCGTTCTTCTTCCGGATGGATGCCGGCCATCAGCAACCCCAGCCGCTCCTTGGTCGCCTCTTCCGCCCGCAAGATCGCCAGGAACTGGCCCCGGTACATCACCGCGATCCGGTCGGCCAGGGACAGGATCTCGTCGAGCTCCGTGGATACGAGAAAGACCGCGCACCCCTCGTCGCGCTTCCGCACCAACTGGTCGTGGATGTACTCGATGGAACCCACGTCCAGTCCACGGGTGGGCTGAGCAGCGATCAGGAGGCGGATAGGCCGCGAGAGCTCCCGCGCCACGATCACTTTCTGCTGGTTGCCTCCCGAGAGGGTCGAGGCCGGCACGAAGATGCTCGGCGTGCGCACGTCGAAGCGCTCCACCAGCTCGGCTGCCGCCCGCTGCACCTCCCGCTCCTGCACCAGGATCCACCGTGCAAAGGGCGGACGATAATAGTCGCACAGCACCAGGTTGTCTGCGACCGGGAAACTGAGCACCAGCCCATCGTGTTGCCGATCCTCGGGGATGTGGGCGACTCCCAGCTCCATGATCCGCCGCGGATCCGCATGCGTCGTTTCCTCGCCCAGGATCCAGACCTTGCCGGACTCGACCGGCCGCAGCCCCGTGAGCGCTTCCACCAGTTCCGTCTGCCCGTTCCCCTGCACGCCCGCGACCCCGAAGATCTCGCCGGCCTGCACCTGGAACGAGACGCCGTTCACGGCCAGGCTTCCTCGATCGTCCCGGACGTGCAGATCCTGCACCTCCAGGATGGTCTCTTGGGGTCGCGCCGGCTCTTTGGAGACCGTCAGGATCACCTCCCGACCCACCATCATCGCCGCCAAAGCGGCCTCGGTGGTCTCCTGCGGCGTGGTCGTCCCCACGACGCGGCCGGCCCGCAGGACGGTGATGCGATCCGCGATCGCCAGCACCTCCTTGAGCTTGTGCGTGATGAAGATGATCGATTTGCCCCGGGCAACCAGGGAACGGATGATCTCGAACAGCTCCTCCACTTCTTGCGGCGTGAGGACGGCTGTCGGTTCGTCCAGGATCAGGATATCCGCCGCACGGTACAGCACTTTGATGATCTCGACGCGCTGCTGCACCCCCACGGGCAGATCTTTGATGTAAGCGTGCGGATCGACCTGGAGGCCATACTGCTCGGAAATCTGCCGCACACGCTCGGCCACCTGGCGGCGGTTGAGGAACGAGCGGAGCGTTTCCACCAGCCCGTAATCGAGGGCGGTGCCAAAAAGGGCGATGAGAAGCGTGCCCAGAAGGTAACGTGCCGCCGTCGGCTGAGCGCCGAAGAGGGCCGTGCGCACCTGCGGCCAGGCGGCTGAGGCTGCGGCCAGGGCGGCCAGCCGGACGCCGTTGTCGGCCAGCAGGAACCAGGGCCATCCCCGCCGCAGGACGAAGGTCAGGAAAACCAGCAGTCCATAGAGCAGCGCCGCCCCGGCAAAGGCGAGCGCGGAACCGATCAGCCAGGAACCCAGTGCCCCGCCCGTCATCAGCCGATGGAGCAGCTGCAAGAGGGACAGCACGCCGCCCGCGATGCCGGTAAAGGCGAAAAAGCCCTTCCAGGAATAGGGGTTGAGCAGCGACTCCACCCCGAGCATCACGTTCTCGGTGACGGTCATCACCGGGACCAGCATGAAGTGCTGGTGGACCATCCCGATGCCCTGGGCGATGGCATCGTTGGGTCCGCGGATGCGCACCGGTTTCCCCCGGATGAAGATCTGGCCTTCGTCCGGGGTATACAGGCCATAGAGGATGTTCATCAGGGTGGTTTTCCCGGCCCCGTTTTCCCCCAAGAGCGCGTGGATCTCCCCTTCCTCGAGCGTCAGATCGATATGGTCGTTGGCCAGCACGCCGGGGAACGCCTTGGTGATGCCTTTCAGTTCCAAGATCGGCGCCATGCGACCCCCTTGTTTGGGAAAGGGGCGGGCAGACCATGCAGGCCTGCGCCGCCCCCTTCAGCGTTCCCGATCCGGCCGGTTACTGGCAGTCCGCCCAGCCGGTGTTGATCTTGCCGGCGATGATGTCGGCCTTGATCTGCTCCAGCTCGGCCTTGAGTTCCGCCGGCACCTTGTCCTCGAATTCGTGGAACGGGGCGATACCGACGCCGTTGTTCTTCAGCGTGCCCACGTACTTGCCGCCTTTGAAGGTGCCATCGACCACGGCCTTGATCGTATCAAAGACGGCCACATCCATGTTCTTCATGATGCTGGTCAGGTAGACTTCCTTGTACTCCGGGGCAGAGATGTACCAGTCGGTGTCCACCCCGATGAGCATCATCCCGCGCTCCTTGCAGGCGGCGGCGGAGCCCAGGCCCACCGGACCGGCCACAGGGAGGATGATGTCCGCGCCCTCGTCCATGAGCGAGGTGGCGAAGCGGCGGCCGTCGTCGGTGCTCTCAAAGTTCCCGGTGAAGAGGCCATCGCCGCATCCTTCCTTGGTCGGGTCGGTCTTCCATCCCAGCACCTGGACGTTCGTGCCGTGCTTCTCGTTGTAGTACGCAACGCCCTTCTCGAAACCGACCATGAAGATGGTCACCGGAGGGATCTTGATGCCGCCGAAAGTGCCGACCTTTCCGGTCTTGCTCATCCCGGCAGCCAGATAGCCCGCCAGGAAAGCGGCCTCATCGGTGGAGAAGGTCAGCCCGAGCACGTTGGGCAGCTCGGTGTCCGAGCCGCAGTCCTTACCCGGAACAGCGCCCGGCCAGCAGTCGGGGTAGGAGTAGTCGACGATGGCGAACTTCTGGTTGGGGTTCTCCTTAGCCGCGGTGGCTGTCGCCGTCCCGAGCAGGAATCCCACGGTGATGATCAGGTCGTACTTCTGATCGAGGAACTCTTTGATGTTGCGCTCATAGTCGGTCTGCTGCTGCGACTCCAGGTACTTGCCCTCGATCCCCAGCTGGGCCATAGCATCCTGCACGCCCTTCCAGGCCGTGGCGTTGAAGGACCGGTCGTCGATCCCGCCCACGTCCGTCACCTGACCGACCTTGATCTTCGGCACCGGAGTGGCCGTGGGCTGCGGGGGCTGGGTGGGCTGCGGCGCCTGGGTGGGTTGGGGGGGCTGGGTGGGCTGCGGCGCCTGGGTGGCCTGAGGGGTTGGGGTGGGGCCGCAGGCGCTCAAGATCGTAACGAGCACCAGAAGGACCGTCAGCACGCTCAACATTCCCTTGCGCATCTTCAGACCTCCTGAGAGTCTTTTTTTCCTGGGAAAAGGAAACGTCTCAGCGTCCCGTTCATCACCTCCTTTCCGGCGCTACACCGGCAACGCATCGCCGGCCCAGCAGCTTCCTGTTCAGACCTCCGCCCCCAGAGCAGCAGGAGGGGGCACTCTCCATAATGGCAGTTCGATTATACACGATACCACGCCCGTCACGCAAACGCAGCCGACTCGCGGGCGCCGATGTGGCGGTACAACTCGACGATGCGCCGGATCCCCTCTGCCCAGGAAAAGTGGGCCACCGCGCGCTCCCGCAGCAGCTGCCCCAGGATGCGCGCCCGCTCTTCGTCGCGCAAGATCTCGCCCAGGCGCTGTGCCAGGCTGGCGGGGTTCCCGTATTCGGCATACAGGCCCAGTTCGCCCAGCATCTCCCGGTTCACAGGGGTATCAAAGGCCACCACCGGAAGCCCCATCGCCATATAGTCGCAGATCTTGCCGCTCCCTTCCGTAGCGGACATCTTGGGGGCTACCGCCACATCCCCCAGCGCCAGGTAGCGGTGGCGCTCGATGTAGGGGATGCGCCCGGGGAAAAGGGTGCGCTCCAGGATGCCCAGGGCACGGGCCTGCGCGGCATAGCGGTCCACGCCGGGGAACCCCATGATGAGGAAATATAGATCGGGCATCTCCTCCAGGAGCATGCGGGCAGCCTCGAGCAGGAGATCCGTTCCCTGGTAGGGAGCCAACAGGCCCAGATAGACAACCACCTTTGCCTCGGCAGGAATGCCAAGGCCGGCCCGTAACCGGGCGCGCTTCTCGGCCCAACCGGGGACGTCGTCCATCGGCTTCAGGTGCTCCGTGTCCACGCCGTCCGGCACGGTGAACAGCCGCTCCCGGGGAAAGCCGAACCTCTCCTGCAACACGCGCGCCGCGTTCCACGAGCTGGTGACCACGGCCTGTGGCAGGCGGTTGATCCAACGCTCGAGCCACAGGAAGAAGCGGTACCAGCGGCTGTCCGCGGCCAGGAAATGGTGGTCGATCATCTCCGACGTCAGGCTGCCCTGGAAGTCAAAAAGCACGGGGATTCCCAACAGACGGCCCACCAGCGATCCGATCAACGCCCCCTCGTGCAGGTGGGCATGGATCACGTCCGGGCGCTCACGGATCGCCACCTCCAGCGTGCGCAGTCCCAGCATCACGTCCAAGTAGTATTTGTGCCGACTGCTCCCTACGACCGGACGCTGGATCCAGGGAACTCCCAGACTGCGCCGGATGTCCAACCCTGGGAGGTCGTCCCCGTTGTGGTAGGTGCAGATGATCACCCGGTGCCCCAGGTACTGCAGGTGCGTGACCTCGGACAGGATGCGGATGTGGCATCCATAGTCGGAGAAGAAGGAGGTCGGCGCGACCATCAGTACCTTGTACGGCAAAGAAACCTCCCGGCCAAGGGATGCTGGAGCCCTGCTTCGGAACACTCACCGGCAAGCGGCGGGACTCCCTTTCCCGGAGGGAGCCCCATACCCGCCCCTGCCGCAAGCATCGGATCCATCCACGGTTCCACCGCCGATTGGCCCAACAAGGCCGGTAGCCTGCCCACCGAGCGAACGGTGCGCCCTTGCTTCAGGCACCCGGCCCGGTACCCGCACGGATCGTCGCACCCAGTTCGCGTTCCAGCGCCGGGACGATCCGCTTTTCCCGGACCCGGTTCACTTCTTCCTCGCGCAACACCCGCTCCATCGCCTGAAAGGTCAACCGATAGGCCAGGCTGACCTTGCCTTCGGGCAACGGGCTTCCCCGGTAGACATCGAACAGGGCGATCCCGCGCAGCCATTCGCCCCCGGCCCGCCGGATCACCTCGGCCACCCGCGCTGCGGGCACGCCTTCATCCACCAGCACAGCGATGTCCTGGAGCACCGCCGGGAACCGCGAGAGCGGCACGAAACGGTGGGGCGCCGCGTGGGTCAGGAAAGGCAGCAGTTGGAACTCGGCCAGTGCAACGCGACGCGCAGGCAGGTCGAACTGTTCGCACACCCGCGGGTCGACTTCCCCGAGCACCCCCACGCGCGCTTCTCCCAGCAGCAGCCAGGCTCGCCGGCCGGGGTGAAAGGTCGGGTGATCAGAGGGCTCGAAGCGCGCCCCCTCCACCCCCAGTCGCTCGAGGAGCGTCTCCACGATCCCTTTCAGGTCAAAAAAGTCGAATTCACCCGCCTGCTTTTGGTGCCAGCTTTCCGGCTCCCGGGGACCGCAGAGAGCCATCCCCAGCATAGGAGGCTCCTCGGGCAGCTCCTCCTCCTCGCGAGGGAGATAAACCCGCCCGATCTCGAAGAGGGCCACCCGGTCGCTGTGGCGCAGGTTCAGCGCCAGCGCCTCCAGGAGGGAGTTCATCAGCGTCTGGCGCAGGTACTCGCGCTCCGGCGTCAGCGGATTGGCCAGCCGCAGGTAGCGGGAACCGTCGACCTTCGGTTCTCCGGGAGTGAGCCGGGCGATGCTGTGCAGGTTGGTGAGCGAATAGGTGATCACTTCGTCCAGCCCACAGCCAACCAGGATGTCGCGTACCGTCTCCTCCAACTCCAGGAGGGGGTTTCCCCGCTGCGGGGGAAGAACGTCGCGCAGGAGCGTCTCCGGGATGCGGTCGTACCCGTACATACGCGCCACTTCCTCGATCAGGTCGGCCGGGATGGCAACGTCCAGGCGGAAAGAGGGGACATCCACCCGCACCGTGTCCCCCTCTACGCTGCAGGCAAAGCCGAGCGGACGGAGCAGCCCGCCGACCTCCTGCGCAGTCATCTCGATCCCCAGAATCCGCCGCACTTCCCGGACTGGAAGGTGCACCGTGCGCGGCTGCCAGGGACGGGGATAGACGTCGACCACGCCGGCCGCCGTCACGCCACCGGCCAGATCTTCCAGGAGTTCGCAGGCCCGCCGCAGCGCCCAGATCGTGCCCTCGGGGTCCACGCCGCGCTCGAAGCGGAATGCCGCTTCGCTTTCCAGGTGGAGCGCCTGGGCCGTGCGGCGGATGGTGACCGGGTCAAAGTTCGCCGACTCCAGGAGCACATGCCGGGTACGTTCGGTCACCTCGCTTTCCAGCCCGCCCATCACGCCCGCCAACGCCACCGGACCTTCGCCGTCGCAGATCAGCAGCCGCTCTGGGTCGAGCGGCCGCTCGACACCATCCAGGGTGGTCATGCGCTCGCCGTCCCGGCCCCGCCGGACGACGATCGCCGGGGGGCTGTCCGTTCCGGGTTTGGGGCGCAGCCGCTCGTAGTCGAAGGCGTGCAACGGCTGGCCGCACTCGAGCATCACATAGTTCGTCACATCCACGACCACATTGATCGGGCGCATCCCGGCGCGCAGCAGTCGTTGTTGCATCCAGGCAGGAGACGGCCCCATACGGATGTCGCGCACGAGGGCCGCAGAATAGCGCGGACAGAGGTCGGGGTCGAGGATTTCCACCGTCACCTGCCCGCCGATGGGCGCACCCGCTTCCCGTGGGGAGGGCGTGGGCACACGCAAGGACTTGCCGAGCAACGCCGCCACCTCCCGGGCAACGCCGATCATCGAAAGGCATCGGCCCAGGTTGGGGGTCAAATCGATGTGAAGCACCACATCCCCAAGGTAATCGGCAAGCGGCACACCGACCGGGGCGTCTTCCGGGAGGATCACCACCCCGGTATGGTCGTCGGAAAGGCCCAACTCCTTTTCCGAGCAGATCATCCCTTCCGAGAGCACCCCACGGATGCGGCCGGCCTTCAACGTCACCATCCGCGGCTCCTCGCTGTGCCCGTCGCGCAGCCGTGCCCCTACCTGAGCCACCACCACCTTCTGGCCCCGTTCCCCAACCCGGATGTTCGGCGCCCCACAGACCACGGTGAGCGGCGCCGGCCCCCCGTAGTCCACGTCTACCAGGGTGAGGCGATCCGCATTCGGATGCGGCCGGACAGCCAGTACCTGACCGACCAGGATACGCTCCCGATCCCACTCCTCCCCGATGTGCTCGATCTCCGTGACCTCCAGGCCAGCGAGGGTCAGCCGGTGGGCCAGCTCCGCCACTGGAAGGTCTAGATCGACATATTCCTTCAGCCATCTCAACGGAACATCCATCATCAGGCTCCTACGTTTGCGTCCGCCCAGGCATCCCTACCACGACAGGCACTGGAGGTTCATCCTCCTGCCCGTTGCGCTCGCGCTTGGCCAGACCAATATCCTGTTCAGTGGTTTCGGAAGGAAACGCATCGCCGTTCGCCTTTCCCGGAAAACGTTCCTGTCTCATCCAATTGCGCATCGGGGATCGAAGGGCCCAGGCCCCCCGATCCCCCCGGAAAGGTGAACGGCTGGGGGAAGAAGCGAACACCGCGGTGCGGAAGCACCCACCTGTATCTCATCTTTGCCCCTGCGGAGACCTGTCATCAAACATTTATGATAGCACAGGCCCCACCCCCTGTCAAAACCGATTTCCCCGGCAGGGCGGCCAAAGCGCCCATTGGGCACGAAAGCGGATCGGCGAGGGGGGACTCTCAGCCGATGTGCACCAGCACCCGGCGGCTACGCGGACCGTCGAATTCGCAGAAAAAGATCCCCTGCCAGGTGCCCAGCGCCAGACGTCCCCCCATGATGGGCACGGTGACCGAATGCCCCACGAGCGAGGCCTTGATGTGGGCAGCCGCGTTCCCCTCCGTATGGCGGTATCCGCCGCGCCAGGGGACCAGCCGTTCCAACGCTTCCAGGATATCGGCGCGCACGGTCGGGTCAGCGTCCTCGTTGATCGTCACGCCCGCGGTCGTGTGCGGGCAGTACACCGTGACCCGCCCCTCATCGAGGCCGCTTTCGGCCACCAGCCGTTCGACCTCTGCGGTGATCTCGATCATCTCGCTGCGCTGACGGGTGGAAAGGGAGAGGGAGTGCACCATGGAACCACTTCCCTAGGGTACTTCCGGCCAGTCGAACATGAGCGCCCGCACCGTCGTCCCGGCGCGGGCCGCGGGATAGGCGCTTTCGGGGATCACAGCCAGGCCGTTGGCACGCACCATCGAGCTCAGGATGCCTGAACCTTGCGGTCCGGTGAGGCGCGCGGTGAAGCGGCCCTCTTCCTGCTCGACGATCGCGCGCAGGAAACGGGGCCGGTCGGGCTGGGCCCGGGCGTCCTCGAGCAAAGTGGCGGTGACCTCGGGAAGGCGCAGGGCACGCTGCCCCTGCATCTTGAGCAGCACCGGCCGCACGAAGAGGATGAAGGCGACCATGGAGGAAACCGGATTGCCAGGGAGCCCCAGGAGGGGGACGCCATCGATCTCACCGAACGCCATCGGCCGGCCCGGCTGCATCCGCACGCGCCAGAAAGAGATCTTGCCCCGGCTGGCCAGCACCTTCTTCACCAGGTCGAATTCCCCCACGGAAACGCCGCCCGAGGTAAGGAAAAGGTCCACCCGCGCGGCCAGTCCTTCATCGATCCGGGCGGAGAGCTCATCGAAGCGATCGCGTGCGATGGGCAGCCGGATCGGCTCCCCGCCATATTTGAGCACCTGCGCATAGTTAGAGTAGGCGTTGCTGTTGCGGATCTTGCCGGGCGCGAGGGGCTCTCCCGGCTCGACCAGTTCATCTCCGGTCGCCAGGATGGCCACGCGCGGCCGGCGCGTCACCCGGACGAACGGCCGGCCAAGCGCTGCCAAAAGCCCCACTTCCTGGGGCCTCAGCCGCGTGCCCCGCTCGAGCACCCGCTCCCCCTGCCGGACATCCTCTCCCGCGGCCCGGACGTTCGCCCCAGGTGCCACCGGAGATAGGATGCGCACCCACCCCGGCTCCCGCTCCTCCGCCGGGCCGGCCTCGTCCGTCCATTCGAACGGGACCACCGTGTCCGCCCCCGGCGGCATGGGTGCCCCCGTCATGATGCGCACGGCGGTTCCCGGCTCCACCCGGACGGTCGGCGCCATGCCGGCGGCGACCTCCCCGATCACCCGCAGTCGCACTGGCGCATCGCGCCGCGCCAGTGCAACTTCCTCCCCCCGCACGGCGTAGCCGTCCATAGCCGAATTGGCAAAGGGAGGGAGATCCTCGCCGGCCACGATGTCCTCGGCCAGCACCCGGTCCAGCGCCTGGAGGATCGGGACCTCCTCGGGCTCCAGCGGCTGGAAGCGCGCCAAAACGGCCTCCAGCGCTTCCTCTACCGTGATCGGAGCAACTTCTTCGGGCATGGAACCTCCTGGGCCCGGTGCTATAGTTTTTCCCGCACCGCCTGTACCTTGCCCTGGATGGAAAGCGGTTTATCACGTCGGTCGTCGATCCGGATCGTGGTCGCCACACGTATGGCGCCCATCGCGAAGGGCCGTTCGTGCATCTGCCGGGCCACGGCCAGGAGGTCGTCCAGTTCGCCAACCACCACCGTGGCCATGGGCCCCAGTTGATATTCCAGCCCCGAGCGCTCCAGCACCCGTACCACCTCGGCCACATAGCTGCTGAGGCTCGGGCTTCCGGTCCCCAGAGGCACCACACAGATCTCCATCATCGCCATAGCGGTCCCTCCGGCGTTTACCCGTGCCAGGCAGCCTCGGGCCCCTGCTCCATCACCCGCATGACTTCGTGCACCAGGCGCGCTTCGGGGACCGCTCCCTCGATGCGAATCGTCTCGTTGATCACCGTCAGGGGCACGCCAAAGACCTGGTACTTGTTGGCCAGGTGCGGAAATTCGATCGCCTCGACCATATCCGCACGCACGCGCTCGCTCGCAATCGCCAGTTTGTGGGCCAGCCTGACCGCACGGGGGCAATAGGGTCAGGTGGGCGTGACGAACACCTGCAGGTGCACGGGGCGGTCCAGGCGCGCGAGCTCGGCAACCGTCTTGTCGCTCAGGCCGTGCTCGCCGCGCGAGACGTCGATGATGTCCTCCACCAGGGTGGTGAATTCGTAGCCTCCCGGAAAGCCGTAATACCGCACGCCATAGTCGCGCGCGCCGACGATTGCGATGGCCGGGATCTTGTCGATGCCATACGCCTCGGCGGCAGCCGCATCGGCGACCAGGTCATGCACCTCGACGGAGATGCGCTCGTCCAGAGAGGCGATTTCCTCCGCCAGTTCGCGCGTTTCCTTGCAGTACTCGCACTCGAATTCCTGCGTAAAGACCACCAGACGCACCGGGTCGACCAATCGCTGGAACCACTCGCGGATCGTCTCCCGATCTTTCTCCCCGATCATCGCCATGGCACAACCTCCTTTCAATGGCAAGGATTGCCCGGACATACCCCTCGTAAGGGAGTATAGCATACCGGCCAAGATGGGTCAATCGAACGCGAAATCGCATGGCCGAGGCGACAGCCCCGATGCATCCCACCACCCTGCTTTCCAGCCACCGTGCGGCGTGTAATCCTTCTGTAATGTTTCCGTCGCCGAATCTGCGCCCGTTTGTAGTAGACTAGCCATGGACTCGATCCTTGCCCGTTCGGGAGGATGCTGTGGGCGAGATGCGGTTACGTTTCCATCCAAACCGGAAAGGCGGGGTTCAGCTCTTTGGCCCGCTCGAGACCGAGATCATGCGGCAGGTCTGGCAACACGAACAGGTGACGGTACGACAAGTGCATCGCGCCCTTTCTCGGCAGCGGGAGATCGCCTATACCACGGTGATGACCACCATGAGCCGACTGGCCGAGAAAGGGATCCTGAAGCGCACGCGTCAGGGGATGGCCTACCTCTATCGGGCCGCGATGAGCCGGGCGGAGTTCGATCGCATGGTGGTGAACGCGGTGCTTTCGGGATTGATGGAGACCTTCGATCAGGCAGCGATCGATTCCTTCCTCGAGTATCTGGCTCGGGAACGTCCGGAGCAGCTGGAACTGCTGCGCAAGAGCCTGGCGTCAAAGACGGTTTGATCCCTGAGAAGCGGGATCCCCCTGCCGGTCCCTTTCGGGAACGACGGTCCCCCACAGGTCGTATGCGGAGGCGGCGGTGATCTGCACGGGCACGATCGTGCCCACGCGTGCCCGGCCCTGCGCAAAGACCAGCCCATCGACTTCGGGTGCGTCCCACCGGGTGCGCCCCACAACCAGGCCGGCCCTGCGGTCGATTCCCTCCACCAGCACGGGGACAATCCGCCCGACCTGCCGCTGGCCCCACCGTCGGGCGATCTCCTGCTGAAGGGCCATGAGCTCCTCCCGGCGGGAGAAAGCTACCTCTTCCGGCACGGGGTCGGGCAGCTGGGCGGCGGGCGTCTCTGCCTCCCGCGAATAGACAAAGACCCCTACGCGCTCGAAAGCCTGTTCCTCAAGGAAAGCGCGCAGCGCGGCGAATTCCGCTTCCGTTTCCCCGGGGTAGCCGACAATAAAGGTCGTGCGCAACACGAGGTCCGGGATCCGCTCGCGCAAGCGGCGGAGCAACACGCGCACACGCTCAACGTTGGTTGGCCGGCCCATGCGGGCAAGCGTGGCCGGGTGGGCATGCTGCAAGGGGATATCCAAATACGGGCAGACCTGTGGGTAGCGCGCTATCGTGTCGATCAGCCGGGGAGTGATGTGCTGGGGGTAGGTGTACATGATGCGCAGCCAGGGGAGCTCGGGAACGGCCTCCAGAACCGCTTCGATCAGTCCGGGCAGGCCGTCTGCCTCTCCCCGGTCGCGCCCGTAAGCAGTCGTGTCCTGGGCGACCAGGACGATCTCCTGCACCCCCTGGGCAACAAGCCTTTGCACCTCGCCCAACAGCACCTCTCGGGACGCGCTCCGGTAGGGCCCCTTGATGCGGGGGATGGTACAGAAAGCGCAGCGGGCGTCGCAGCCGTCGGCGATCTTGAGGTAGGCGCTGCCTCCGTGCACGGCGCTCAGCCCGGCCCCAGGGTAGGGGAGCGGAGGGGAAGGCAGGGTGGGCACCGCGCGCTCCGGCTCCGCCAGGAATTCGGCAACTGTCGCAAGCCGATCGACCCCCAGGAGCACATCGACTCCTGGGATGGAGCGCAGCTCATCGCCGTGGAGCGTCACCATGCAGCCGGCGGCAACCAGCAGTTGCCCCGGCCGCTTGCGCCGGGCCAGTTCTCGGATCACGCGCAGGGACTCCTCGCGTGCGGGCGCGATAAAGCCGCAGGTGTTGACGATGAGCGCGTCGGCGCTTGCCGGCCGTTCGACCAGAACGTGGCCGGCCTCCCGGAGCCGGGCGGCCATGCCGGCGCTGTCCACCTCGTTTTTTGGGCAGCCCAGCGTCACCAGATAGACCTTCACCACGCCTCCAGTTCCTGCAGCACCCCCACCACGGCCGCCTCAAGGAGGCGTTTCCCCCACGCTTCTGAAGCCAGGTTCACGTCCGCACCGGAGGAGCCATCGGGATGGTACTCGGCCCAGCGGAGCGCGTTGCGCCAGAAGGGCGGCCGCACGGCCGGCAGCACCTCCACCCGCCCCTCCTGCACCACCCCCGGATGGAGCGCCATCACCAGGGAGGTTTCCCCGGGCGTCCCGTGGCCCCCTTCCTTATCCCCAAAGGCTTCGTCCAGCACAGGCTTGACCCCCGGCAGGGTCCACCAGTCGCACACCTTGATCTTCAGCGCCGTATGCACGTCATTTGCCTCGGCCACCGCGGCCATCAGCGACGGGGTGTTGCCCCCATGGCCGTTGAGGAGCAGGATCCGCCGGAAGCCGTGGCGGTCCAGGGAGGCCAGGATGTCGTAGATCAGGAGCAGATGGGTGCTCGGGCGCAGGCTGATCGTACCGGGAAAGGCCATATGATGGAGCGACATCCCGTAGCACACCGCCGGGGCGACCAGCACGCCGGCCCGCTTCCCGGCCTCGCGGGCGATGCCGGCCGGAACCAGGAAGTCGGTCCCCAGGACGGCCCGCGGGCCGTGCTGTTCCGTGCTCCCGACCGGCACCATGATGCGGTCGTCTCGCTCCAGGTAGTCGGCGACCTGCTTCCAGGTGCATTCAGCCAAAAGCATGGGTTCCTCCAAAGGCTCTATCAGACACGGGCCCAGTCGCTGCGCTCGTATTCGCTGCGCACCCGCTCGTAGACGGCGATCGTCTGGCGAGCAATGGCCGGCCAGTTGTACCGTTCCACCACCTCCCGGTAGGCGTTCTCCACCCGCTGGCGGGTCCACTCGGGGTGCTCGAGCGTGTGCAGGATCCCCCAGGCCAGCGAATCCGGGTCGCCCGGGTAAACCGTGATCCCGGTTTCCGCGTGGCGCACGACCTCCGCCAGTCCCCCGGTTTCCGCGACCACGACCGGCGTGCGAGCGGCCATTGCCTCCAGGGCGACGATCCCGAACGGCTCATAGAGGCTCGGGAAGACGGCCACACTGGCGACCTTGTAGAGCCGATCCCGCACCTCATCCGGGACAAAGCCGCAGAAATAGATCCGTGTAGCCACCCCCAGCTCCTCCGCACGCCGGCGGAGCGCATCCAGCAGGGCGCCGGTTCCGGCGACGACGAACTTGGCCTTGTCGAACCGGGCCAGTACGCGCGGGACGGCCTCCACCAGCACCGGCACCCCCTTTTCCTCCACCACGCGGCCGACATTCAGCACAAGCGCTTCGTCCGGCGCGGCGTATTGGTGGCGGAAGTCGCTTAGGTCCACCCCCTCCAGCCGCTGGAAGCGCGTGGGGTCCACACCGTTGGGGATGACGTCCACCTTGTCTGCCGGCACGGCAAAGTACTCGCGCACCTGGCCGGCCATGTAATGGCTGGCACAGATGATCCGCCAGGCTTCATAGGTCAACCACCACTCGGTCCCGTGGATGGCCTGCGCCTGAGGGCCGCTCAGCGACCCGCGGCCCCGGCCCTTCTCGGTGGCGTGGATAGTGGCCACAAGGGGGATCCGGTGCCGGTGCTTGCACTCCACAGCCGCGCGGGCCACCAGCCAGTCGTGGGCGTGCAGGAGGTCCGGCCGGCCGATCTCCCGGATGAGCCGCTCGATACGCAGCGCCATCAGGGCGTTGCTCTCGGAAACGAAGGAAAAAAAGTCGTACTCGTGCATGCGCGGCACATCGACCCGGTGGACGAACAGCCCAGGCCATCCTTCGTCGAACGACCCACCGTACAGGCGGGGGGTCACCAGGTGCACCTCTACCCCCTCTCCCACGAGGGCGGGCACGAGTTCGCTCACATGTTTCCCCAGGCCACCGATGATATGGGGCGGGTATTCCCAGGAGAGCATCAACACACGCATCGCCCACCTCGCTTTCCCCTACTCCCATGGCCAAGGGAAACATCAATCCCAAAAGGCATAGCGCAGCACGCAAAAGATCGCCTGGATGCCGTCCTGCCAGCGCAGCTTCTTTCCTTCGGCATAGGTACGCCCATAGTAGGAGATCGGGGTCTCGTAGATACGGCAGCCCAGACGGGCCACCTTGGCGGTCACTTCGGGTTCAAAGCCAAAGCGATTGGAGCGCAGCCGGATCCGCTCCAACACCTCGCGCCGGAAGACCTTGTAGCCGGTCTCCATGTCGGTCAGGTTCAGGTTGGTGAACATGTTCGAAAGGGTGGTGATCAGTTTGTTGCCCACGTAATGCCAGAAAAAGAGCACGCGGTGGGGTCCTCCCAAGAAGCGTGAGCCGTAGACAACATCGGCGTGTCCATCCAGGATGGGACGAAGCAGCGCGGGATAGTCCACCGGATCGTACTCCAGGTCGGCATCCTGGACGATGACGATTTCGCCCGTTGCCTGGGCAAACCCACGCCGCAACGCTGCGCCTTTTCCCATATTGCGGGGTTGCCTGAGGATGTACACCCCATCCCGCTCCGCATAGCGCGCCAGGACCGTGGGGGTGCCGTCGGTCGAGTGGTCGTCGACGATGATGATTTCCTTTTCCAGGCCCGCCGTATCCGAGCGGAAGACCTTTTCCAGAAGCGGGCCGATCCGTTGCTCCTCGTTATAGACCGGGATCACGATGCTCACGCGGCGAAACGCTTCGGCCATCGTCCCTCCCTTGGGGCTTCTCCACGGAAGCGAGGCTCACTCGAGCGGCAGGTCGTAGATGCGCCAGGTCTTGTAGCGGCGCCCTCCCATGAACTCCGAAGCCCGGAGCACGAGCTCGTTATCCTCCAGGAGCATAGAAGACTCGTAGACCTGGTACCCGCGTTGCATGGCGTATTCCTTCGTTTCGGCATACAGCAGGGCATCGATCCCCAGGCGCCGAAAGCCAGGGCGGATCCCGAAAAAGATCAGGCGCACCCGGGGGATGCGCCGACGGAGCCAGAACAGGCGCACGATCCGCACGAGGTCCGAATCGCCGTACCAGCGCCACCGCGGGCGCAGGGCGTAATAGGGGTCGGGGAAGGCCCCCAGCACAGCGGCCGGCTCACCACGCACATAGGCAAAGCGAACCAGCCCCGGGTCGACAATCGGGCGCAGCGCCTCCACCAGCGAGTCTGCCTCCTCGTCTGTGATGGGAAGAAACCCCCAGTTCTGAGACCAGGCTTCGTTATAGATCTCGATGATCTGGTGCACTTCCGCCGCCAACCGGCGAAGTTCGAGCGGCCGGGTCTCGATATCCCGCCTGCGGCGTACCAGGTCGACCACCTGTTGCAGGCGCGGGCTCATCGGGGTCTGCACCTCGGCGATATAGGCGTAGTAGTCCTTGGCCTTGCGGAAGCCGTAGCGCTCCAGGAACTCCCCGTAATAAGGCGGATTGTGCGTCAGGTCAACCGTCGGCGGATACTCAAAACCCTCCACCAGGATGCCCTGGCGCTCGTGGGTCACGTTGGAATATTCGCCAGGACCCCGCATAACTGCCATGCCGCGCGCCTTGAGCCAGTCGCGTGCCCGGTCCAAGAGGGCACGCGCCACTTCAAAGTCGTTGATCACTTCAAAGAAACCGAAGAACCCAATGGAGGTGTGGTAATACTCGTTGAAGCGGTGGTTAACGGCAGCAGAGATACGCCCCACGGGTTCCTTACCCCGCCAGGCCAGGAAATGGGTGACCTCGGCATGGCGATGATAGGCGTGCTCCGCCGTGAGCAGCCCCTTTATCCCAAGGAGACGATTCCCCAGCAGGTCGGCGCGCAGGGGTGGCGTCCAGTTCGGGTCGCCACGGTAGATCCGCCACGGCAGATCCACAAAATGCCGCAGCCGGCGGTCCCCTAAGGGAATCTCCTCGATCACCAGCGGGTGCTCGTGCATCGCAGGCCTCCTCGGGACAAACATCCGTACGTCGGGTCGAGCGCCATCATATCACGAAGGTGGATGCTTGTCCAGCATGCCGCGAGCGAGGTTCCCGATGCGCCTGGGTGGCAGAAAATGGTATACACTTCTAGGAGCCGTCATTGTCCACTTTTCCACAGCGCAGAGCATGCCTCCCGTCCCTAGTAGTCGTTCCGCCTCTAGAGAACTAGCCGTAGTGGTTTCCCACCCCCTTCGCGACAGACCGTCGTAGGAGGGGGTGTGGATAAGTCACCCCCAGCAGTGGAAAAGCGCGCAGATTTGTGGATAAGGGTCTCGAAACGGCTTTGTGCGTCCGGCAGGGGATTCTGGCCTCGCGAACCATCCCCACACAACCCACCGGCGGCTGCTATGGAAAATGGCTTCCCTTTCCCTCGTTTGCCGTCTTTTCCACATTTCCGCTGGCTACTACTGTGTACGATATTCTTACATTCTTTGCCTATCCTGTTTCCCCAACCATTTGCCGCGAAGCGCGGAGTATGCTAAAGTGGGAAAAAAAGAAGCGTCCAACATGGATCTTCAAGCAGGTGGGCTGGTCGTTCAAGTCAGCGGGGCGGCGGAAGCCGCCGGAATTCGGCCGGGCGATCGCGTATTGGAAGCCAACGGGCATCCGCTGCGCGATGTGATCGACTGGGCTTTCTATGCGGACGGGAATGCAGTGACCGTGCGGGTTGCCCGGGGAGAGGGGGTATTTGTCGTGCGCCTGCGCCGGCCGGCCGGAAGCGGGTGGGGGATCTCTTTTGCCGAACCCCTCTTCGACGGCGTGCGGCGTTGCCAGAACCGTTGTCTCTTCTGTTTCCTGGACCAGTTGCCGCGCGGCTGGAGGCCCTCGATTTACCTGCGCGACGATGACTACCGTCTTTCTTTCCTCTTCGGGAACTTTGTCACGCTGACCAACCTGCAGGAGCAGGATTGGGACCGGCTGGCAGAGCAGCGCCTGAGCCCCCTCTACGTTTCGGTGCACGCGACCGAGCCCGCGCTGCGAGAGCGCTTGTTGGGGCGCGCCGGCATCCCGGACATTCGGCAGCAGCTCGAACGGCTCGCCCGGCTGGGGATCACGGTCCACGCCCAGGTGGTCCTCTGCCCCGGGATCAACGATGGCGAGCACCTGGAAAGGACGATTGCCGACCTGGCGCGTCTGTGCCCGCCCGTTGCCTCGGTGGCGCTTGTCCCGGTGGGGCTGACGCGCTTTCGGGAGCCGGCTACGACCTCCGGGGAAAGGCTGCGGCTCTACACGCCCGAGGAAGCACGAGATCTGTGCACCTGGACGCGTCGCCTGCAACGGACCTTCCGGTCGAACCTGGGGAGAGTTTTCCTCCATCTGGCCGACGAATTCTACCTCCTTGCGGGCCGGCCCGTGCCGGGCGCCGCTTCCTACGACGGCTTTCCCCAGGTGGAAAACGGCGTGGGCCTGGTCCGTCGGCTTTTGGGCGACTGGGCACGCGTGCGGCGGCGGCTCCCCTCACGGTTGACGCGCCGGGTAAGGGTTACGCTGGTTTCGGGGACACTGATCGGCCCTCTAATCCAGCGGGTTGCTGTCGAGCTACAAGACCGAGTGGAAGGGCTGGACATCCAGCACCTGCCTTTGGAAAACCGGACGTTTGGGCCGACGGTGACCGTCTCCGGCTTGCTCACAGGCGAGACGTTCCTGGAGTCGCTTCCGGGGAGCGCCTGGGGGGAGATCCTGTTCCTGCCCCGTGCCGCGTTCGATCCAGAGGCGAAGGAAACGCTTGACGGGGTCACGGTGGAAGAACTGGTGCGCCGGTTGGGACGGCCGGTGGTGCTGGTGGAGCGTTGGTCGCAGGTGCTCCGAACGCTCCAGCAGTTCATGGCGGGACAGGCGCCGGGCGATCTGGGGACAGGGCCGTCAGATGGGGCAAAACGCGGGGGCTTGGCGTGCAGCGGCGGAGGTGGATGATGTCTCGGAACGGGCAGGTATCGGGCGCAGCCTGTCAGAAAAAGCGGGGGAACGGCCGGCCGTTCCCCCGCTTTTGGCATGGAGAGCCTTACGGAAGTTCGTAGACCACCACCACGCTGATGCTCACCGAGAAAGACCCGGAGGGCATAGGGACAGGCGCCGTGGCAACGGCCCCGCCTCCCTTTCCTTCGATATAGTAAGGCCCGGGAACCCAACCCCCAGATTCGCTCACGGAGACGACCTTGCCCAGCTGGATGCCCAGGGCCGAGGCCATCTCCTGGGCCCGCTTCTGCGCGTCCGCGATCGCGCGGGCACGCGCCTGGGTAACGAGCGCTTCCGGTTCGGCGACGCCGAAGGAGACCTCGCTGACCGAGTTGGCCCCTGCTTCGACGGCTCCTGCCAGCACGGTTCCCACGCTGCCAAGGTCGTGCACCGTGGCGCGCACCGTATGCACGATGTGGTAATCGAACACGCCCGTTGGCTGCCCGGTCTGCGGGTCGTAGCGCTGTTCGACCCACAGGTTATAGGCCACCGTGTGGATGTCCTGCTCGGCGATACCGGCCGCCTTAAGTGCAGCCAGGACGGACTCCATCTTGCGCGTGGCTTCCGCGACGATCGCGGCTGCATCCTGGCCCTTCAGATCCACCCCCAGGCTGATGTAAGCGATGTCCGGCTGGGCTTCCACCGTGCCGGTTCCCACCACGGTGAGTCCCGGGCTGTAGGTGTTGTAGACCGGTGGTAGGCTCAGCGCGGCCTCGCCGCTCCGGATTCCTCCGCCGCCCGTCCCAGAAGTGCTTGGAGCGGGTGCGGCGCAGGCTGCGAGGAGAAGGACGAACCCCAGGAACGCGATTCCATACCCGATGCGTTTGCGCATGTCCAACCTCCTTGGAAAGGAGCGGCTAGCCGCTCCGCTTCCGGCGCCGTTGGCGCCATACGATGACGAAAACGATCCACCCAACCGGCAGACCCAGGAGCAAAAGCAGGGGAAGGAGCACGACGACGAACCAGATGAGCGCCTGATACAACCATTGCAGAACGGAAACCAAGGCGCGGGCAGCCGCACGGAGGGTACGACTGGGGCGAAAGCCCTCGTCCACGACCGGTTGTTCCACCTTGGGCTCGTAAGGCCGCAGTTCGACGGTGATCGTGGCCATGGCCGACATCTGTTCCAGATATTGCATCTGCCCCTGGATCTGCTCGATCTGGCTGCGCACGGTGGTCAGCTGGTCGTAGATGGAAAGGATCGCCTGGGCCTTCTGCTCGGCGTTTCCCTCGCTTTCGCGGACCTCACGGAGGAGCGCCAGGAGTTCTTCCTCGGTCGCGCGGAGGGCTCTCAGCCGGGCCTTCAAGTCGACGTACTGGTCGGTCACGTCCTGGCCGGAGAGCGACTCCCCCTCGACTTTACGGGCCATGCCACGGAGTTTTTGCAGCGCTTCCTGGAGGTGGTCGGCCGGCACGCGGATAGTGATCGTGGCGGCCAGGCGGTCGGTCGCGGTGCGGTAGGAGGAAGAACTCACGATGTACCCTTTCATCTGGGTAGCCATCTCCTGCACCCGGGGGAGGGCGACCTCGACGTCGTCGACGATGAGGGTAAGTTGTGCCGTGAAGATGACCATTCGTTCCTCGGCCAGGGGCGGTGCCTGCTCGGGCATCGAGGAACGCTCCGCTGTGGTATCTCTCGCTTGCATAGGCACGGCCGGCGCTTGAGTGGGCGCAGGGAGCGGAAGTTCGGGGGGAACGGTCTGGGTGCGCGCGGCGAAGGGCCCACAAGCGATCAGGGCGAGGAAAAGGAGAACACCTAAGGGCAGCCAGAGCATCTTTCGTTTCATCATCGTGTTCCTCCTCGGTCCCAGGCTGCGCTGCTTGGCCGCCTCGGGGCACTCGTGGACGGGGTGTTCCGGACGGCGCATGTTGGCCTTTGGATAGACGCAGGCTGTCTGGAGAGGTTACTCTGCGCCCAGGAGCCGATCTAGTGCGTCTGGGGGAAGGATTTCCAGGGTGGGGATCACCCGGTCGGCTCCCGAAAGGGCGTGGGGAGGATGGGAAGTCGAAAGGGCGATACAGCGCATGCCCGCCCTTCGCGCGGCCTCGATTCCGGCAGGCGCATCTTCGATGACGATGCAGCGGTCTGGTGGCATCCCGAGCCGCTGTGCAGCGATCAGGAAGGAGGCCGGGTCCGGCTTCCCTTGAGCGACGTCCTCGGCGGAGACGATCGCTTCGAAGAAGGTTTCCCACGCCAGTGCCTTGAGCACGGCCTCGATGTTGGCGCGAGGGGCGGAAGAGGCGATGGCCTGGGGGATGCCGCGTTCGTGCAGACGCCGGATCCAGTCCGACGCCCCCGGCAGGGGGGAGATGCCCTCGCGGGCGATCAGGCTCCGGTAGCGTGCCTCCTTGGCGGCGCCGATGGCGGCGACGCGCGCTGGTGGGATGTCGGGGCCCAAGACGTCGGCGATGATCGTATCGTTGCGCTGGCCGAACGTGCGGCGGAAAGCCTCCTGGTCGAAGGAGATGCCCTCAGCGGCAAAGACCTCTTGCCACGCGCGGAAGTGGTAGGGGGCGGAATCGACGAGCACGCCGTCCATATCCCACACGACGGCGAATGGGGGCTCGTCCATACGACCTCCTTTCATCGGGTGTAAAGAGGGGCGCAGGAGCCTGCGCCCCTCTAGAGAGCATCGGCAATGCCGGCTACACTTCGCGGTACTCCCCCTCGACGGTGCCTTCGCCGGAGGGGCCGGCCCCGGGCGGAGGGCCGCCCGTGGCCCCGGACGGGCCGCTGCCGTAGACCGCCTGGCCGATGCGCTGGGCGGCCATCGCCAGCTCGTTCATGGCAGAGCGCACGCGGTCGATGCTTCCGCCCTGGAGGGCGCTGCGCACCGCGGCGATCTTGGCTTCGACGTCGCTGCGGATGTCCGGCGGGACCCTGTCGCCGAGTTCGCGCAGCGAGCGTTCCGTCTGATAAGCGAGGTTATCGGCCTGGTTACGGGTTTCCGCTTCCTCGCGACGCCGGCGGTCCTCTTCGGCGTGGGCTTCCGCCTCTCGGATCATGCGCTGGATCTCCTCCTCGCTCAAGCCGCTGGAGGCCTTGATGGTAATGGTCTGCTCGCGGCCCGTGGCCTTGTCGACGGCGGAGACATGCAGGATGCCGTTGGCGTCGATGTCAAAGGTGACCTCGATCTGGGGGACACCCCGAGGCGCGGGCGGGATGCCATCGAGGATGAAGCGGCCGAGCGTCTTGTTATCCGCGGCCATTGGCCGTTCCCCCTGGAGGACGTGGATTTCCACGCTCGGCTGGCCGTCGGTGGCGGTGGAGAAGATCTGGCTCTTGCGCACCGGGATGGTCGTGTTGCGGGGGATAATCGGGGTCATGACGCCACCCAAGGTTTCCACGCCCAGCGTCAGCGGGGTGACGTCCAGGAGGAGGACGTCTTTGACCTCCCCACCGAGCACGCCTGCCTGGATCGCGGCACCGATAGCGACGACCTCATCGGGGTTGATCCCCTTGTGGGGTTCGCGCCCGAAAAAGTCGCGCACGAGTTGCTGGACCAGCGGCATGCGGGTCTGGCCACCAACCAGGATGACCTCGTCGATCTGGGAGGGTTGGAGGCCGGCGTCGGCGAGCGCCTGCTTGACGGGCCCAAGCGTTTTCTCCACCAGATCGCCCACGAGCTGCTCGAGTTTCGCCCGGGTGAGCTTGTACTGGAGGTGCTTGGGGCCGGAGGCGTCGGCAGTGATGAAGGGAAGGTTGATCTCGGTCTCCATCAGCGTGGAGAGCTCGATCTTGGCCTTCTCCGCCGCTTCCTTCAGCCGCTGGAGGGCCATCCGGTCCTGGGAAAGGTCGATGCCATAGTCCTTGCGGAATTCTTCCACCAGCCAGTTGATGATGCGCTGGTCAAAGTCATCGCCCCCCAGGTGGGTATCGCCGTTGGTCGATTTCACCTCGAAGACACCGTCGCCCAGCTCGAGGATCGAGATATCGAAGGTGCCGCCGCCCAGGTCGTAGACCGCGACGATCTCGTTCTTTTTCTTATCCAGGCCGTAGGCCAGGGCGGAGGCGGTGGGCTCGTTGATGATGCGCAGCACCTCCAGGCCGGCGATGCGGCCGGCGTCCTTGGTGGCCTGGCGCTGGCTGTCGTTGAAGTAGGCCGGGACGGTGATCACCGCTTTGGTGACCGGTTCGCCCAGGTAGGCCTCGGCGTCCTGTTTCATCTTCTGGAGGATCATCGCCGAGATCTCGGGGGGCGAGTATTCGCGTCCGCCCAGGACGACGCGCACATCGCCGTTCGGGGCAGCCGTGAGGCGATACGGGACGATCTTGCGGTCGTACTGGACGGAGGGTTCCTCCAGTTTGCGTCCCATAAAGCGCTTGATGGAAAAGATGGTGTTCTCGGGGTTGGTGATGGCCTGCCGCTTGGCGATGCGGCCAACCATGCGTTCGCCGGTCTTGGGGTTGATCGCGACCACAGAGGGCGTCAGTCGCTCTCCCTCCGCGTTCGGGATAACGACCGGTTCGCCGCCTTCCATCACGGCCATCACCGAGTTGGTTGTGCCCAGGTCAATACCAATCACTCGCGGCATGGCGCTGTTCCTCCTTGTTCAGGCGTTTCCTGCGGTTCGGACCCGGCTTCGGGTGGGGGAGAAGGTTCCGTAGGGTGTTCTGAAGCGCGGCCCACCTTCACCAAGGTCGGGCGCAGGACGCGGTCGTAGAGTTTGTAACCTTTTTGGAGCTCTGTGAGCACCATCTGGTCTTGTTCGGGCGGGACCTCCTCGAAGAGGATGGCCTCGTGGAGGTAGGGGTCGAACGGCCGGCCGGCAGCTTCGATCGGGCGCAGGCCGTGCTGCTCCAGGATGGCCTGCAGCCTGCGGTAGATCAGCAGGATCCCTTCGATCCAGCTGAAGCGCAAGAGCTTTTCGTCCGGCAGGACGGCGAAGGCCCGCTCCAGGTCGTCCAGGATAGGGAGCAGATGGGAGATGAGGTCCGCGTTGGCCTCGCGCGAAAGCTGCTCCCGCTCCTGTTCGACGCGCTTTTTGAAGTTGCGCAGTTCGGCAACCGAGCGAAGATAACTGTCGTAATGCTCCGCCGCCTTGCGCTGTTCCTCCTGCAGTTGCTGGCGAAGTGCCTCGAGCTCGGCCTGCAGGTCCACTGCTTCCGCAGCCGGGGCGGCCACCTCCTCTGGGGCGGCGGAAGTTCCTTCGGTCTGCATCTGATCGCTTTCCGCCATTGGGCGTTTCCTCCTTTCCAGGGTTATTCGGGCAGCTGCCCCAACAGGTCATTCATCACATGCGCGACAAAGTGCACGGCCGAGATGGAGCGCGGGTAGGGCATGCGGGTGGGGCCGAGGATGCCCAGCACCCCTTCCATCCGGCCGGCCAGGCCGTAGCGAGAGACGACCAAGCTATAGTCGCGCATCTGTTCGCGCTGGCTTTCGCCGCCGATGATCACCTGCACTCCGGAGCGGCGCAGGGCCTCGTTCAAAAGATCCAGCAGGAGGTACCCCTGCTCGAGGATTTCCAGGAACCGGCGCGCGCGCTCGATTTCGGCGAACTCTGGCTGGCTGAGCGCCTCCAGCACGCCATCCATAGCGACCTCTTCCCAATCCCAACGGTCGCGTTGCTGCATGGTGGCCAACAGCAGCTCTGCCACCTGGCGCTCCAGGGGGCTCCACCCCTCTTGGGGCAGCCGGGCGATCTCGGCCGCCGAGAGGCCGGCGAACCGTTCGTTCAGGCGATTGGAGGCGCGGCTCAGCTCCTCCTGAGGGATGACCTCTTCCAGGGTCAACATGTGCTGGCGGATCGTCCCATCCTGCAAGACGATCACGAGCAGCACGCGGGTGTCGTAAACGGACAAGAGCTCCAGGTGCTTGAAGCAGCAGGAAGGGGCGCGAGGCGGCGAAACGATCGCCGCGCTATGGGAGAGGCGGGCCAAGGTCGCTGCCCCCAAACGGGCCCATTCCTCCACCTGGGTGCGTACCTGGAAGAACTGGTGGCGGATGGTGCGCCTTTCCTCTGAAGGAAGAGGGGTCCACTCCATCAGCTGCTCCACAAAGCAGCGATAGCCGCGATCGGTGGGAACGCGGCCGGCCGACGTGTGGGGGTGGGTGAGCAGGCCGAGTTCCTCCAATGCGGCCAGTTCGTTGCGCACGGTGGCCGGGCTCACCGGGAGGCCGTATTTCTGCACGAGCACCTCCGAGGGCACCGGCTGCGCCGTGTGCACATATTCCTGGATCACCAGCTTCAAGATCTCCTTGCGCCGCTCGGTCAGTTCCGGTATACCTGTGCGTACCATCGGGACCCTCTCGTGTTTTAGCACTCTCCCGATCAGAGTGCTAAAACCCGGGAGACAGTTTAGCATGGTTATGGCGGTTTGTCAAGGGGGGCGGGGGCGGTGACTGTCCGCTTCGCGGTGGACTTTCCATCACAAGAAGTTGCAGGGGGGCTTGCCCCTGCTTTCTTCCGTGCTCATGCGCTCAGCGCCCGAATCAGCGCTTGATCGCCC